>Ga0123356_10000230_pt1 | contig 65093 bp, 63 predicted proteins | sample TergutEmb28metaG_2_FD_92546 | JGI IMG/M metagenome (GOLD analysis project Ga0123356, IMG submission 92546) | Embiratermes neotenicus P3 segment gut microbial communities from Petit-Saut dam, French Guiana - Emb289 P3 | ecosystem: Host-associated > Arthropoda: Insects > Digestive system > Gut ...
TAGCCAATTTCGCCAAGATAGTCGTCAGCTATATTCACGATTTCAACTTCTCCTAAGTATTCGCCTGTATCCTTTAGTGTTACTGCCCATTGGGTTTCAATTCTATGCCTAATCATTCCTCTAATAGAGTGTTCATCACGCGGCGGATGCCCCCCAACAAATTCCCTCACTTCATCATCATTAAACATTTTCATCATATCGGGAAAATCATCATGTTTTTTTCGCCTTAAAACAAGTCGCTTTGTTTCGATTATAGGTGCTTCATTTCTTCTCGTTTTCGCCATAAATTATTAAATCCTCACAAAGTATATTATTATAAGTAAAAAAAATCACCCTGCTAGTTTACATCAGATAGTCTGAGTAATCAAGACGCAGGGTGATTTTCTATTTATTTTCACGAGTGCTTGTGCTGTGCCGGCGACTCTTTCTGCTACATTGCCGACTTAAATATAGGAGTATCATTATGTCCTTTGGTTACCATGCAGGTTTTCCTCCTTCGCGTTCGTACCATTGTGATTGAGCTGTCCACATATCTGAATATTTGCCTTTACGGGAAACTAGTTCTTCATGAGTGCCACTGTCTATTATTTCACCGGCATCCATTACGATTATTCTGTGAGCAAGCTTTGCAGAGCCGAGGCGGTGGGTTACGATAACAGCACATTTGCCTTCTGCAAGTTTTTGAAACTGCGTGTATACTCTGGTTTCTTCGATAGGGTCTATTGCTGCGGTTGGTTCATCCAAAACGATAAAATCGTTGCTGCGGTACAATCCACGGGCTATTGCAAGCCGCTGCCACTCACCGCCTGAGAGGTCGATACCGTCAAATTCGGGAGAGAGCATTGTGTCATGCTCGATGTCTTTAAGTGCAGCACCTGCTTGATACAGGGCTTTTTCTATTGCAGCTTCATTTCCGGAAGCGTTCGTTTCTGTACTGCTGATAACAACATTTTCACCAAGAGTCATTTTATATCGTTGATATTTTTGAAACACACCTGATGTGTTTTTAAATACCGAAGCAGGAGAAGTTTTTGATGAATCCAATCCTCCTATTGTTACCTTTCCCTCAGACGGAAGGTATATTCCTGTCAGCAAACGCACAAGTGTACTTTTTCCTGCACCGTTTTCTCCCACAATAGCTATTGTTTCATCTCCGGCTATACTGAGGGAGAGATTTTTAACAGCAGGTTCTTCTCTGCCCGGATAGATATAACTGACATTTTCTGATGATACACCTTTCGATAAATCGACAATGGCGTCTGTACCGCTTCGTTCGGATAAGTCCAGAACATTAACGAAATTAATGATTTTGCCGACTTCTTTATTCATTCTGCCAATGTGCATATCCACTATTTCCTGCATTATATAGAAAATTGCGCCAAGTGCTGCAAATACCGCGGCAAATGCACCGACAGTGATTTCCCCCGACATTGTTGCAGTAAATAGCATATATGCAGCAATTGCCATTCCGCCAAATGTTGTAAGGCTTAGTAGTAACTGCAGCAATGCTGTTTTGCGTTCGGCACGCCATGTTTTACGTGTAAGCACATCCATTGTTTCTGAAAACAGATTATGGAAAAACTTAAATACACCCAGTAAGCGTGTTTCTTTAAAGTATTCGCGGTCACATATTGTTTTCTGATAATACTCATACTCACGTCGGAGTGGAGCACTTTCGTCTTCAAGCTTTGTAAAAACTTTTGCCTTAACGATTTGTGCAAGCATGGACGGTATAAAAGCAATTAGCAAAGTAATAAGCAGCAGTGGTTTTAAGTTAAACAGATAAACTCCTATTGTTGCAAAATATATACCATAGAAAAAAACAATAATAAAAACTGTTGAAACATGCATTGGTATTGCCCAGATACCCGCAGCCTCACGAGCCTTATTCAGGTCATCAAGAAAATCTGTATCTTCAAAGCGTGCAGGGTCAATGCGTTGAATTTTTCTTTGCAGAATTGTCATCAGCTTGCCGGAAGATTTTGGGAATAGCACTGCACTTGCATAAAAGTTAGAAACGCCGTTAAGTATCTGATTTGCAAATGTAATCCCTGCGAGCACCAGCAGCGGTATAAGACAATCCATAAATCCACCGCGTCCTGAAGCGGTATCGGATATGGCATCGAACAGACGTTGTGTCGCAGGTACTATAATAGCAAAACTTATTGCATGAAATACACTCATCAGGCAAGCGAACGAAGTATGCCAGGGTGTTGTTTTAAACTGGACCGGTATTATACGAAGCATTGTTTTTATAAATGGATATTTCTTTTTTTCAATTGCTTCTGTCATTGATACCACCTCCTTTGCGCCTGAAACATTTCTTCATATTGTCCACATTCAAGCATTAACTCGTCATGTGTTCCTCTTTCGATTATTTTTCCGTCGTCTATAACCAAAATTTCATCTGCAAGTTTTGTTGAACCGAGACGGTGGCTTATAAATACTGTTGTTTTACCCTGCATGAGGTTTTCAAACTCTCCATATACACGGCTTTCGCTGATGGGGTCAAGTGCCGCAGTCGGCTCATCAAGTATCTTGACGGGTGCTCTGCTGATAAGCGAGCGCGCTATAGCTATACGCTGCCACTGCCCACCGGAAATATCCTGTCCGTCTTTCAATATTTTTCCGAGTGGAGTATTCAGCCCGTTTTTTAATTCTGATACAAGCTCATCAAGACCGCTTTTTGTGATTGCATCAGACACACGGGTTTCAAATGAATCTGCTTCATTTGAGGGGACACACATCCAAAGAGGAATGTCCCCGGCTTCACCGGAGATATCACCTAAGATGATATTATCTTTAAGTGGTATATAGTATTTTGCAAAGTCTTGGTACACAACTGAAAACGCAGCTTTGAGCGTGCTTGCCGAATATTCACGCAGTTCTTTTCCGTTAATAAATATTTCGCCCTCATATTCGGTATATAACCCTGTCAGCAATTTGGTTATTGTAGTTTTTCCTGCTCCGTTTTTCCCTACAAATGCATAATGCTTTCCCGCCTCCAGAGAAAATGACAATCCATCCAAAATCGGACTGTCTCCGCTTGGGTATTGAAAGCTGACATTACGAAACTCAAGAGTTTCAAATTCGATCGGTTCTTTATCAGGCTCATTGAGAATTCCTGTATCTGCTGTACTTAGAGACGTAAATTCTGTTAAGTCCTTCATATATTCGCCGGTTTTTGATATTACCTCCAGTGAGCCTGATAATTGCCACCCTAATTGCTGTACTAATCCGAATACGGCACTCATAATACCCATAAACATACCTGCACTCAAGTCACCGGAAACCACAGGGTTGATTAGTGTCAGTGCTATCAGCAAGGCTATTAATGCGAGAATCATACTTGAACCTTTTGTTATAAGAAACATTTTTGCGGTTACTTTTAACTGCAGCTTTCGTCCTGCTTCATATTGCTGCTGATATTGCCTGCTAATTTTATTTCCGTAATCAAATACAGTGCGTTCGTCAATAGGCTCTCGCCCGGTTAGCACTTCATTATAATATTCTGTTCGCCTGTTGAATTTTTCTGCGTCTCTCCCGGCTTGATAATTTGCTTTTCCTGCACGCATTGACAACCATATCATTGGTGCTGAAAATGCAAATATAACCAGTGCCGCCCACCAAACCTGTGTAACAATCAATATCATTACCGCTGCAATACATACGATTATTTGCAAAAATTGCATGATTGCATTGAATCCGTCCATGACGGACTTTACCGGGTCACGCGATACACGCGATATCAATTCCCAGCTATCTGCATTTTCAATATGCTTAAAGTCCAGTGCTGCATTTTTCTCAACGATTGCCAGCTTCAGCTTGTACCTGAGCTTTAGGCTTATCCTTGCACCGGTTAATTGAGTTACTCCGCCAATTGTTGTAAATATACCCAGTACAAGCAACAATAGGATTAATGGCAGATAGATATCATTGTGTGATTTCTCTCCATGTAATACAGCAGTTGCCGTATCTACAAAATTCGCAGTTGCAAGAGCCATTGCTGCTGTCGGCATAAGTGCATGAACAACTGACAGCATTATATGTAAAATCGTGCATACAGGAGAAACCTTAAATGTAAGTCCCAAAACATCAAAAACCTTATACTCTCTTCTTAGAAGCTCCACTATCTCACCACCACTTTTGTATATATTGAAAAGCCTTTCAGTATATATAAAGCCATTTTATACGTATAATATTGCACATGTCTTGTCGATTATATCATATAATGGTATAGTAAGATAATTATAGTTTTTCGGTGGAGGGTATTACAAATGCGTGTTTTATTGTTATGTGACGATTATTGGCATCCGGGGCAGGTTCCGATTGATGGCGTTGAGCCGCTCAAGGAGCGAGGTTTTCAATTTGATATTATTACCGATGCAACAGATTTTAAACCTGATATTCTTGCAAGCTATCCTGTAGTTATACTCAGCAAGTGCAACGAAACCACTCATGCAGATAAAACAGAGTGGAAAACTTTTGAAGTACAACAAGCATTTATCGAGTATGTTGAAAATGGCGGAGGGCTGATTGTTATCCATACAGGGCTTGTTTGCGGTGAGCATACCGAAGCGCTTGACCGCCTAATCGGCTCAAGATTTACATTTCACCCTGCTGATTGCCCTGTGACTGTGCAGCCGATAAAGCCGCATCCTGTTGTTAAGGATGTCGAAATTTTCTGTGAACTTGATGAGCATTACAGACTTGAAATACTGTCTGATGATGTAAATATTTTTATGGCTTCTTATTCACCTCCGCAAGGAGAAGATGCAAAGGTCGAAGCAGAGCCGTATCATAACAGCGGAGCTTGGATTGGTGCAGCAGGTTATTCACGCACACAAGGAAAGGGGCGAGTTTGTGTTCTCACCCCCGGTCATCATTTAGCTGTGTGGCACAATCCGCAGTATCAGCGTGTACTTGAAAATGCTATTCGTTGGAGCTTTGAGGGCTTTTAGCCTTTTAATCAGAAATTCTCGAGCAACTCTACAATAAACGGCATTCCTTCACCGCCGTCGAGATATGAGTAGCAGCCGCCACCATCTCCGTAGTTACCTCTTTGGAGCAATTCCATACCGAACCCCTCACAGGACTTTATTACTGCGTTCATTCCTTTTACATTGAATGCGATATGATGGAGTCCTTCTCCTTTTTCGTTGAGAAAATCTCTCCATACGCTATGTGTTTCATTTGGTTCAATCAATTCGAGTTGAACTCCGTTTCCTACTTGGAAAAAAGCGAGCTTTGCGTCTGCTGTCGGTGACGGAACACCGCGAACTTCGGTTTTTGTGACTTCATAATCACCGCCGCCGAATGCAGGCGGCTCGGGTACGTCAAAAAACTTTGCAAGACGTGCTTTTGTCTTGTCAATATCATGCACAACTAGTGCAACCTGCGTTAGGACTTCTGTTCCCAGTATGCTCATTTTCGTTCCTCCTAAAATAAAAAAGATATTATTTATCTGTTGATTATTATACAACATTAAACATTTTTTGTATAGTTACGCCTGCTATATAATTCAATATTTCCAATGATTCTGCCTTTTTAGTCATAATATCAAATTAATGTTTTTCACAGTTACAGGCAGTATTTTCAACATTATATTCATATTGAGAAGTTCCTCCGATTAGGTGTAATATATATAACACGCACCGTATTATAAGGAGGATTGTTATGGCTATGCTTACAGAATTGCCAAGAGAAAAACTATGCAAAAGAGGAGCGGCTGCTTTGAGTGATGTAGAGCTTCTTCAAGCTGTTATCGGCAGCGGCGGCAAAGGAAATGATTTTAAACAGATTGCAAAAAACCTAAACTCAGCCATTTTGAAATACGGAGCTGATAATCTGACTTTTGACAATGTAAAATCAATTAAAGGCATTGGCGATGCAAAAGCGACTATTGTTTTTGCCGCACTGGAGTTTTGGCGCCGCAAATTTACAAAGCAGACCGCTCCTCTTATCGATTCGCCTGAGAAGGCTTATGAGCAGCTTCATCAAATAAAAAATAAAAAGCAGGAGCACTTTGTCCTGCTTACTTTAGATGGTTCAAGAAGGCTTATTAACAATAGAATCGTAACTATTGGAACATTAATGAGCTCACTTGTTCACCCACGCGAAATTTTTTCATTAGCAATAGAAGATAGAGCTGCTTCTATTATCATTGCGCACAATCACCCTTCGGGGTCGCTCGATATATCGACGAGTGATAAAGAAGTTTCGCGGCGGATTCGTCAAGCCGGTGAAATAATAGGTATTAGATTAGATGACCACATAATCGTCGCCGGAGACGATTTTGTGAGCGCGTATTAGAATCGGAACCAATTACATTGTGAGAAATTTAAGATATCTTCTCGGCTTTGTTTGCTCTTGCCCTTCGAGCTTGCGGAGCTTTTCTTTTTTGTCCGCCATATACGGGAAGAAAATATCCCATATATCATCGATTTCTGTTTCGAGGACTTCTTCAAACTTTACATTGTTGTTCTCTTCCATTTCACTTCGCCTTTCTTTTGTTCATCTTTTGGTTAACTTTTGCTTACCTTTTCACTTGTACTAATTTATATCAACTGTTTCGCTTTGTCAAGCATTTTTTCATGTTTTTTTGAGAAACCGCAGTCACCCACGAGCCATAAGCCTTATCTTTTGCTGGTCATGGATGTCTGTATTGCCCAGAACTTCCGGATTCTCCAGGCTTCCTATCCAGCCGGTACCATATCGGGCTTCCCATCTCGCAACGGTTTCTTCACCCTTTGCTGTAAGCTCATATTCAACATCGCCTACCCCGGTAACGCGCCTGTTTATGCTGCCTCTGGCTATAAATCCGCCTGCACCAACCAAGGTCCGCGAGTTGCGTATGCAAGCATCCTCAAACTCACGCTGCTGCATTTTCCCCCCGGAGTCGCGGATGCTCGCTAAAATAGCGACAGCTCGCCCCTCACCTATCCGAATCACCTTAGCCCGGACAGCAGGAAGGGAGGTTGTCGCTTCCGCCTCAACATACGCTATTGCATTGTTCAGAGCTTCTCGAGTCCGCCTCAATTCAGCCAGTATCAGTTCTCTGTTGATATGAGTTCACCCCTAAGTTGATATTGTTTATCGTTTGCTCACCTATTGCTTACCAATATTAACAGAAAATTCACAATTTGTCAACACCTTTTTATGCAGGTCATCGACAGCTTCATTTTATGCAATGAAATTTATTTACAAAATTGAGAAAACTCACCATTAAATTGTGAGTTTTCTCAATGAATATTCGTTAATAGAATATTCATCTTTGTATTATGTCTACTTTTTTCTTGTCTGCCGTTTCTTATGTAATTAACTTGCGAGGTGTTACGCTTTCCTTACAACTTGCATTTTCCCATTAACGCGCAAAGCTTATCAGGGTGTGGATAACACTGTGGAAAATGTTAATAACTCATTGTACTCTTTTGTTATGCAAAACATTATGTCCACTGAGTATGATTTTGCTTACACATATTTTTCACAATTTCATTGATTTTTTATAACCCATTGAGAACAGGACAACAACAATTATAACAACAAAACTTTCATTAACCGATTATTAGGTTATGAATATTCATAATATCTATTCAATAATAAAACCACAGTATACAGATTGTAATCATAAATGATATTGCCAGATTAACCGCTATATGTTAGAATCAGCTAAGAACAGGAGGTGAGAGGTTTGGCAGGACATTCCAAATGGAAAAACATTCAACGAACAAAATGTGCAGCAGACGCAAAAAGAGGAAAGGTTTTCACCAAAATTGCACGCGAAATTATCGTCGCAGTTAAAGAAGGCAGCAGCGGTGACCCTTCAAAAAACTCTCGTCTCGCCGCAGCAATCGCAAAAGCAAAAGCTGCTAATATGCCAAATGACAATATTAAAAGAAACATTGATAAAGCGCTCGGCTCCGGCAGTGCGGACAATTATGAGCGTGTGACCTACGAAGGTTACGGTCCTCGAGGGGTTGCCGTAATTGTAGATGCAATGACCGATAACAGGAACAGAATCGCAGCAGAGGTTCGCCTTAACTTCGACAAGTACGGCGGTAACCTGGGCACGACAGGATGTGTTTCATGGTCGTTTGACAGAAAAGGTATTATAGTCATCGACAACGAGGACGGCAAGTTGAATGAAGAAGCCGTCTTAAATGATGCTCTTGAAGCAGGAGCTGATGACATTGAGATAGACGATGACGTGTTCGAAATATACACGACACCCGACGGGTTTACAACGGTCAGCGGAGTTCTTGAGAGCTTGGGGTATGATTTCCTTTCGGCACAAATCGAAATGATTCCGCAAAACTATGTAACATTAACCGATGCAACGGATATAAAGAATATGTCAAAAATGCTGGAGCTGATGGAGGATAATGATGATATCCAAGATGTCTGGCATAACGCAGTTTTCAATGAGCCGGTATAATATACATTAAGAATAGTATTTTTCTTGATATAATTCATTCAACTTGATATAATCTTGTCGCGATATAAGTTAACTCATTAAATGGGAGGATTTAATAAATGCAATATAATAATCCATACAATCAACAGCAACAAGAGCCTCAGCAACCGCGTGATTTATTTCCATCAATATGGGGAAGCGAAGAAGATTTCGCAAGAGGTGTTTCCTCATGCCTTGCTCGTGTGTTCATGAGAATGTTCGCAGCTTTGCTTGTTACAGCCGCCGTCTCTTTCGGTATTTATTCATCAGAGGCAGCAATGCAGTATGTCATGGATCATCCAATTATGATGATTGTTCTCATAGTTGCTCAACTCATTCTTGTTATGGTTCTAGCTTTCAGAGTAATGAAAATGTCCCCTGCGGTGTCAAATGTTATGTTCTTTACTTATGCTATATTAACAGGTATAACGCTTTCGGTAATATTCATCAGCTATGAAATCAGCACCATATTCCAAGCATTTGCTATTTCCGCTTTAATGTTTGGTGCAATGGCGATTTACGGAACAATTACGAAAAGAGACCTTACAGGCATTGGCACAATATTACGAATGGCACTGATCGGATTAATAATCGCCAGTATCGTCAATATCTTTGTCTGGAGCGATACGCTAAGAGTAATAATCAATTATGCAGGTGTTTTAATTTTCGTTGGTTTAACAGCTTATGACACACAACGCATTAAGAATATGCTTGCAGAAGCTAATGAAGCGAATGAAGAAGAGGCAGTTAAAAAAATCTCCGTCATGGGAGCTTTGATACTTTATCTCGACTTCATCAACATCTTCTTAAAAATTCTCGCAATACTCGGACGCAGACGATAAGACAGCAATAAAAAATCGGCGGGACGTGGTGTCTCGCCGATTTTCTTATTATGATGATCATTCTTGCGGCGGTTGCTCGGGCGGTTGCTCGGGCGGCTGCTCGGGCGGTTGCTCGGGCGGCTGCATAGGTGGTTGCGGATAGGGTTGATATGCATCATACGGAGCACCATCAAGCTCTGCTGCAGAAACAACTCCTGTTGCTACTGCATAATTGCGGATTTCTACAAAGAGTCCTGCAAACGATGTGTACATATAGGGGTTCACGTAAAATATACCCAGCAAGCCAAACGTAAGCACATTGAGCAACTGCCACCCGATGAAGCTCAGACCCATTACGAAGATTTTGCCTTTATGACCTTTTGTCATTCTTTTTGAGAGATGCAACGCTTCTGTCGCTGTGACGTTCGGATTGCTTGCAAGAATATATTGCGTCATGGAGTATGATAGTGACTTAATTATTGTCAGGATATGCAGAGTAAATATTCCAATTAGCGACCATAAGAATATCCACAATGACATCCAAAGCATTCCTCCGAACTTGCGAAGGAAATTGTGCCCTAATGCCGTGTATGGCTCAATTCCTGAGATAGGCTGTCCGTAGTAGCTCTTCACAAAAACACCTGCGAGGTTTACAGTCAGCACGATGGAAAGAATCGATATCGCAGTGGTGAGAAATGAATACACTAAGCCGAATGAAGCGAACATGGTAAGATATTGCTTACCATATTCATCAAAGTATTGCTGAATATTATCACCTGAGAACGGAATAATTTTTGCAGCTTCAAAATGGCTCCATATTAACGGTATACCTGTAGATCCGCCTATAAGCAGAAACACAAAGAACACTGCGAGAATCGAAGCTCCTCTCTGTGCCGCAAAGGCTTGTTTTGCAAGGGTTTTAATCTCATGTCTTTCTTTCATTTATTCCTCCATTTATTACATTCCTTAATTGTAAGCTTTTATCTAAAACAAGTATATCCGCTCTTTTTCCGACTGCCAGCGAGCCTACTTGTGTATCAATACCGACTGATTTCGCCGGGTTAATCGTCGCGGCTTTCAGGGCGCTTTCAAGAGGTATGCCAAACTCTACAGCCTGTCTCATACAATCAGCGATATTCGTAACGCTTCCTGCAAGAGCACCGTTGCTGATGGTCGCTGATTTACCTCTGACAGTTACCATCTGTCCGCCTAAATCATATTCACCATCCGCTAATCCGCAAGCGCGCATTCCATCACTGATTAAACAAACCTTGTCATCTCCATAAAGCTTAAACGTAGCTCTCACAACCGACCCGTGAATATGAACTCCATCGGTAATCAGTTCTACATACGCACTTGAGTCATACGCGGCTCCAATTATTCCCGGCTCGCGGTGACTTAGTGAGTTCATTCCGTTATAGAGGTGAGTCACGTGGCTTGCTCCGCTTGAAAATGCTCTCTCGCTTGTATCATAACCTGCAGTGGAGTGTGCCAGCGATACTGTGCATATATCCTTTGCTTTCTTTATAAACTCAACTCCACCGTCAACTTCGGGAGCTATAACGACAAGCCTGACTCCCCCACCGCAATCATCGTTAAGCTTAGAGAGCATTTCAAAATCGGGAGCAGTTATATGATCCGCATTTTGTGCTCCGCGCTTATCATAGCTAATGAAAGGTCCTTCCAGGTGAACGCCTCTAAGAGTTGCTTGTTCAGGCTTGCTTGCATTGATGAATGAGCAGGCTGTTTTGCATATATCTGATAAGGTATCCTTTGGCATTGTCATCGTGGTTCCCAAAAAGCTTGTAACACCGCACGTTAGCAGATAGCCTGCGATTTTTTCAATCGATTCGGGTGTTGCGTCACAAAAATCGGCTCCCATTGCACCATGAATATGGATATCAACGAGTCCCGGTACAACATAGCTTCCATCGGCATCAATTACGTCTTCACTATTACATTGCAAATTCTCGCCGATTGCTGTTATTTTATCTGCTTGGATTTCTATATCACTTTTCCGAAATACGCCATCATCGCAAAATACATTACCGTTTCTAATAATCATTATTTCACCTAATCTCTCTGCATTCAAGGTAGTATCTCTTATCCTGAGCATGACCTACAGAGAAGCTTTTTCTTGGGAAGACAGCACTTTTTTCTATAGTTTCGAAGAAGTCGGATTTATCCATAGCAGGCAAAATCAGCCCTATGCACCGCTCGCCTTTTCCTAGAGTTAATGTTGATTCCTCGCCGTGAATATAGTCGACTATCGTGTCGGTGTCCTTAATATAATCGTCAATGAACTCTTGGAAAATTGCAATCATATCGCCGATGCAAGCGGCTTTTATTCCGATTTCGCCTTTGTTGTCGCGTGTTTCCCAATGTATTGTATAATCTGTTCCTTCGGGTACGGCTTTTCTAAAGCCCTCGATAAATTTATCCGCATCAACATTAAACAGAACCCTATGTATCGCTTCAAAAGTAATGGCAGGGTCGTAGACGTTATTTAGCTCAACCAACGCTTTTCGTGCCGGATGGTTTTCTCGTTCAGATTCGCTGATGTTTTGCTTTATTTCGTCCCAGTACACCTTCGCGGCTGCAAGAGAGTGATTGCCGTCACCCATAATCATCAGCATTTCATTTTTCTCATGCAGGGCACGCATTGCTGACATTACGTTCTCGGCTGCTTCGCCCGTTACTTTCATGCCTTTTATATGACCTCCGCCTTCCATAAGGTCAAAGTCATACAGCACAGGTAGAGTGCTTGCGATTTTCTCGAGCGGCTCAACAACTGTTTCAGCTTTGTCATCAATAAAAGTTATTATATGCGGCAGCTCGAGCGGCGCTGCTTTTCGCACTCTGATTCTGGGCGGCAGCCTATCGAGTACTGTCCCTTCGCTTGCTCTAATTGCTGCTGTTATACCTGTGAAGTCGTATTCATCAAGGTCAACCGCTCCGACAATTCCTTTTCGGATTCGCCCGTCGGGTTGTGTTCTTTCAACGTAAATAAACGAGCTTTCGTGCTTATTGAAAATGTCATTTTTTAAGTAGTTTTCCATTGCTGTGCTTATCTTACCGATTTCTTTTTCTTCATCGATTTCTTCGAGATAAGCTTCCGGAATTATCATATTGAGTGTTGACGGCTTATCACCTACCAGCTTGCTTGCCCGTTCCCAGTACTCCTTTTCCGATGAAAACTGGTCGCATGCTATTACGCTCCACGCTTCCATTGATATGCCTTCAGGGATAAGAATGTCTGTTGGTGTGAATACGTTTTTCATCATTAGTCCTCCAAATTAAATGATTTAAAGCTCCTGATAAGCTTCCTTCAGTGCTTTAATATACTCCGGTGTTGTGCCGCAGCATCCGCCGATTATTTTCACGCCGAGCTTTGCAAAGTCTTTCATTTGCTCTGCGAAATCTTCTGCCCCGGTAAGATACTCTCCACCTGCTCCGTCAGGCAGACCGGCGTTTGGTTTTACTATCAGCGGCAGCTTTGTCGCTTTTGCAATTTGCTCGGCTGTGGCGAGCATTTCAATCGGCTCAAGTGAGCAATTAAGCCCAACTGCCGCCGCTCCGAGAGACTCTGCTGTTTCGACAAAACTCTCCGGTGTGCAGCCCATAAATGTTCGCCCCGACTTTTCAAAAGACATCGTTACAAGCATCGGCAGCTTTGTGTTCTCCCCCACTGCTTTCATTGCTGCTGTGAGCTCTTCAATATCGCTCATTGTTTCTATTGTTGCAAAATCTGCACCTGCATTTTCTCCTGCTATCGCCATTTCCTTAAACATCTCATAAGCTTCTTCGGGTTCAAGGTCACCGTAAGGCTCCAGTAATTGCCCTGTCGGACCGATATCCAGTGAGACCTTCGCTTTATCGCCGCACGCACGCTTCGCTGCAGCTACCGCGGCTGTGATAACCTCCGTCGGGCTGTAGCCTGTCCCTTTTAGGTTTAGTGCGTTTGAACCAAAGGTGTTTGTGCAGACAATATCACTGCCGGCTTCGACATACATTCGATGTATTTTCTCGACAACTTCCGGTGCTGTAGCATTCATTAAATCAGGCTTGTCGCCCGATTTTAATCCGTTTTTATAGAGCATTGTACCCATTGCACCATCATAGAAAATATACTTGCCAAAGGAATCAAATATCATTGAAAATTCTCCTATAATATGATAATGTTACATACGATTAATTTTGCTTTTATTATATTAACATACGGAGATACTTTAATGGAAGAGCTTTCAAAAAATTTCATTCACACATTTATTGAAGAGGATATCGCACCCGGTGGACGCTTTGACGGTAAGCAGGTGCATACGAGGCTGCCGCCTGAGCCGAACGGGTATCCTCATATAGGGCATTGCTTCGCTTTTTCCATCAGCATTAATGCGGCGGAAAAGTATGGTGGTGTTTGCAATCTCCGTTTTGATGATACCAACCCCGAAAAAGAAGAAGATGAATTTGTCGAAGCGATTTGCGACGATATCAAATGGTTCGGTTTCGATTGGGGTAAGCGGCTCTATTTCGGCAGCGATTATTTCGAGAAGACTTACGAGCTTGCTCTGGGTCTAATCGAGAAGGGTCTTGCGTATGTGTGTGAGTTATCACCCGATGAGGTTAAAGCAAGACGCGGCGATGTCGGAGTGCCTGCAACTTCGCCATACAGAGACAGACCAATCGAGGAGAGTCTCGATTTATTTAAGCGTATGAGAAATCGCGAGTTTCCCGAAGGTACAATGACACTCCGTGCAAAAATCGACCTTGAGAGCGGAAATTTTAATATGCGCGACCCTGTTTTATACAGAATTAAATACGCTCATCATCATAGGCAAGGCGATAAGTGGTGCATCTATCCGATGTACGATTTTGCACATCCTATTCAAGATGCTCTTGAGCATATTACTCATTCATTATGCTCACTGGAATATGAGGACCACAGACCTCTTTACGATTGGGTCATTGAGCATACAGACGTGCCGAGTAATCCACGGCAAATTGAGTTTGGCAGGCGCAGTATTAATTACTCGGTTATGTCAAAGCGTAAGCTTCGAAAGCTTGTCGAAGAGAACTATGTCAGCGGCTGGGATGACCCGCGTTTTCCGACTCTGCGCGGACTCAGGCGTCGCGGTTATACACCAAGCTCAATTCGCGATTTCTGCGAGCGTATTGGTGTTGGCAAAACGTCTAACTCAATTGAGTACGCACTGCTTGAGCATTGCTTGCGTGAGGAGCTAAATCAACATGCACAAAGAGCAATGGTCGTGCTTCGTCCGATAAAGTTAGTTATTACGAACTATCCCGAGGGTAAATCGGAGATGCTGCCGATTGAAAACAATCCAAACGATGAGAATATGGGGTCTCGTGAGGTTTCATTCTCTAGTGAGCTATGGATTGAAAGTGATGACTTTATGATTGAGCCTGAGAAGAAATATAACCGTCTTTTTATCGGCAATGAAGTCAGAATAAAAGGTGCTTACATAGTAAAATGCACGGGCTACGAACTTGGTGATAACGGCGAGGTTGCCGTCGTCACAGCCGAATATGACCCTGAAACACGGGGCGGTACAGCACCCGACGGTCGTAAGGTTCGCGGTACAATCCATTGGGTCGACACTGCAACTGCCATAGACGCCGAAGTGCGTGTTTATGATAACCTGTTTACCGACCCTAATCCCGACGTTTCAGGCAAAGATTTCACCGAGTTTTTAAACCCGAATTCACTTGAAATTCTAAAAAACTGCAAGTGTGAAAAGCTGCTGGAAGCCGCAAAAGAACCGCAGGCTTTCCAGTTCCTGCGGCTCGGCTATTTCACAGTCGACAACAAGGATTCCAAACCCGGAAGCCTCGTCTTCAACCGCTCCGTCGCCCTAAAGGACGGCTTCAAGCCTGCGGTACAGTCTTGAGGGCTTGGGCGAGTTGGTCGGCGCATGAGGTTGGTTTGTTTCCGCATTTGATGCCATCGAGTTTTTCGATGGTATCTGTTATTGTCATGCCTTTTACGAGCTCTCCTATTGCAATGAGATTGCCGGGACAGCCTGCTGTGAATTTTACTTCGTTGATTATTCCGTCATTTACGTCAATTTCTATCAGCTGCGAACAGGTTCCTACGGGTTGGTATACCATTTTCATTTTTCTATTCCTCCTTGTGCTTAACTAATTCCTTATCCGAATCTACCGGTGATATAATCACTTGTCCTTGTATCCTTGGGATACGCGAATACTTCTTCGTTCTTACCTTCCTCAATAAGCTCACCCATCAACATAAACGCTACGCGGTCGGATACGCGACCTGCTTGCTGAACATTGTGAGGGGCGAGGACTATTGTAAAGCGCTCTTTTAATTGAGTGAGCGAATCTTCAATTTTTGCCGTTGATATCGGGTCAAGCCCTGAGCATGGTCTGTCGAGCACAATAACCTCCGGCTCAAGTGCAAGTACCCTTGCTATGCAAAGACGCTGCTGCTGTCCGCCTGAAAGGCTCATCGCAGACATTTTCTGCCTGTTTTTTACGTCCTCCCATAAAGCGGCCTCTACCAGTGCCTGCTCGACAATATCTGAGAGAACTGCTTTATTTTTCACACCCTTGAGCCGAGGACCGTACGCGATATTATCAAAAATCGACATCGGCAGCGGTGTCGGTACGTCAAAAACCATTCCGACGCGTCTGCGAAGCTCTGTTACATTTACATCACTGTCATAGATACTCTTATCATCGAGCAGAATGTCGCCTTCCATTCTTGCTGTCGGGATAAGCTCGTTGAGCCTGTTGAGCGACCTCATCAGCGTTGTTATACCACTACCTGCAGGTCCGAAAACAGATAAAATCTGATTCGCCCTTATCTCTAGGTTTAAATCACGAATCGTCTGCTTCTTGTCAAAAAAGAAGTTCATATCCTGTATTTTGATTTTGACTTTTTTTGCCATTTTACCCTCTGTCACTTACTCTTCATTACTTATTTTTCGCTACAAAGCGGTTAACCAGTGCGTTTGCCACTACGTTAATAAAGAATATCAGAACTATCAGCAGTGCTGCTGTTCCGTAAGCATTTTCCATTGATATTCCTTCTCTTGCCAGTATATAAAAGTGTACTGCCATAGTTCTTGTCGGCGAGAAAACCGATGATGCCATCCTGAGTGTTCCGCCTGCTGTGAGCATTACCGCTGCTGTTTCGGCGACACATCTTCCGACACCAAGAATTATCCCGTTTGCGATACCTTGAATCGCCGATGGGAAAACTGCTTTCACAATTGTTTGCCACTTTGTACCACCCAGCGAGAAGCTGACCTCACGGTATGACTGCGGCACTGCGCGGATTGCTTCCTCCGATGTGCGGATTATCGTCGGCAGTATCATGACAGCGAGCGTTAGACCACCTGCGAGTACCGACCAGCCGAGGTTTAAATATATTACGAAGAATATAAAACCGAAAAGACCGTAAACAATCGACGGTATGCCGGCAAGCGATTCTGCGCTGAACCTGATAATCCTTGTGATTACACTCTCTTTTGTATATTCAGCTAAATAGAATGCTGTTCCTATACCGAATGGTACAGCTATTACAATCGCTACAGCTGTTACCATAAGTGTTCCGACAATTGCTGATGCGATACCGCCTCCGCGCCCCATATCACGTGGGATTTCTGTCAGAAAACTCCAGTTTATTCTTGGCAAACCCCGATATAGTATGTAAATAACAATCGCAGATAAAACCAACAGAACAAAAAGTGCTGCTGTCCATATCAAAGCCTTTGCGATTTTTTCACTTACTTTCGGATTAATTCTCATTTTTTCTTCCTTGTAATATATTGTGCAGTTCCGTTAAGAATCATTATTATCACAAATAATACTATACCGGTTGCAAACAGTGCCTGCCTGTGTGTTCCGGCTGCATAGCCCATTTCGATTCCGATATTTGTTGTGAGTGTTCTGACGGGGTCAAGTATTGATGTTGGCACAGCCACTGCGTTACCAAGCACCATAATGACCGCCATTGTTTCACCGATTGCCCTGCCAATACCTAGAATTACTGCCGCAACTATGCCCGATTTTGCTGAGGGTAATAATACCGAACGTATTGTTTGCCAGTGTGTCAGACCTAAAGCCAACGCACCTTCTTTATATTGACGCGGCAATGCAATTATTGACACTTCTGAAATACTTATTACCGTTGGCAAAACCATTATTGCGAGTATCAGCGAGCCTGCAAGAATGCTAAGACCCGGTCCTCCGAGGTAGTTTCTGATTAGAGGCACAATAAATATCAGCCCCCAAAACCCGTAAACAACAGACGGAATTCCTGCAAGGAGTTGAATCGCTGGGCGGAATATCTTACTAAGTGTCGCCGGGGCATATTCTGTTAAAAATATAGCGCAGCAAACGCCAATAGGAACACCGAGAAGCGCTGCTCCCAAGGTAACTGTTACCGAGCCTATTATCATCGGGAAAATACCAAACTCGCCATGACTCGGTGACCATGACATACCGAAAATGAAATTAATTATCCCGACCTCGGCTATTATTGGCAAACCGTTCACGATTATAAATATTGTTATCAAAGCTAAAGCTGATATTGACGAAAACGCCAATGCAAGAAATATATATTTAGATAGATTCTCACGTAGCTTCTTCATGCTGTCTTGCTTTCCTCTCTAGTCCTCAAATACACCGAATTCGGGAATCAGCCCTTCGTCCGACATTATTTTCTGTCCGTCAGGTGAGCGTATAAAATCAATAAATCGCATCACATTATCTTCCGGTTTTTCGAGTGCTACAAATAGAAATGACCGAAATAACGCATAATCACCGTTTAGTACATTATTTTTTGTCGCGGCTATTCCGTCAATACTTAGTGCCTTAACAGGTCTTTCTCCCTCATCAACCAGTCCGAGAGATATAAAACCTATTGAAAACGGGTCTCCTGCTACAAGCTGCCTGACAGAACCGTTTGAGTCTTGAACGATTGCCCTTGGGGTTATTCTTTGCTCGTCCATTACGAGTTCTTCGAAAGCACTTCTTGTTCCCGAGCCTTCTTCGCGTGTTATAACATGAATTCTAGCGTCGGGTCCGCCAAAGTCACTCCAATTGATATTATCTGCAGAGTATATCCCTCTGATTTGCTCAAGCGTCAGACTGGTGACCGGGTTTTCGGGACTAATTATTATGGCAAGTGCATCCTTTGTAATTTCAATTGACCATAAGTCCATTTCTGTATCTCGAAGCCTGCGTGAAGACATCCCTATCTGTGCAGTGTGCGACTCAACTGCTTGAATTCCCGCCGATGAACCGCCGCCTTGAACGTCAATGAATTTACCGGGATTTTGATTTGAATACTCTTCGACCAATATTTCGACATACGGCTGCACCGAAGTTGAACCTGCAATTATAAACGCAGCGGAAGTATCTTCTCTTGAACACGCTGATATGAAGCATGATAAAATCAGCAGCATACAAGCAATGGCTATACTATTAAAATTAACTCGTAATTTCCTTTTCATTTATCCAAATCGTCCTGTAATATAGTCCTCAGTTAACTTGTCCTTGGGGCTTATGAACATCTCTTGTGTTTCGGAATATTCATGGAGTCTTCCGACTTTGTTTTCGTCAATCATCATAAATGCAGACATATCAGATACTCTCGCTGCCTGCTCCATATTGTGTGTGACGATTATTATTGTGTACTTTTTAGCTAGTGTTTGCATCAGGTCTTCAATTTTCATTGTTGACTCGGGGTCAAGTGCGCTGCATGATTCGTCCATCAGCAGGACTTCAGGCTCTACTGCCAAGGCACGCGCAATGCACAATCTTTGCTGCTGCCCCATTGCAAGACCTAACGCAGGTTTAGTCAGCATATCCTTAACTTCGTCCCATAATGCAACTTGTGTTAAGCTTCGCTCTGCAATTTCGGCAAGGTCGCGTTTGCTTTTGACACCATGATGTTTAGGTCCGATAACAATATTCTCATATATACTCATAGGAAATACGTTTGGTTTTTGGAAGACCATTCCTACTTTTTGCCGCAAAGAAACGACGTCCATATCCTTTCCGTAAATAGGTACGCCGTTGAGTAAGGTTTCTCCGTTTATAATAACTCCGGGAATGAGGTCATTCATGCGATTAAAAAGCCTGAGTAATGTTGACTTGCCGCAACCTGATGGTCCGATAATTGCAGTTATTGCACAGGCAGGAATATCAAAAGTTATATCCCCGAGTGCATGGTGGCTTCCGTAATATAAATTAACTGAACGGGTTTTCAGCTTTACTTCTTGTTCTTGCTGAGTGATATCAGTTGTATCGCTCATTTCAGGTCACTACCCTTCGCTTCGTAAGCACATTGTTTTCGCCGCTATCGTATCATAGTTAGTTTGCGTATACAATACATTTTTTCCACAAATTTACCCACATTAAGTATTGTTATGTTCGGACACATATTATACAATGCTTTGTGCAAATAAAAAATTTATGAGGTTATAAGATTATGGCAAAATTATATTTTCGCTATGGTGCGATGAACAGCGGCAAAACTGCAAATTTGCTTATGGTTGCAGACAATTATGTCAACCAAGGGAAGCACGTTTTAATTCTAAAGCCGGATAAGGATACGCGGTGGAACATGGCTGCTGAAGTTAAGTCCCGTGCGATTGTTACCTCTCAGCCTGCTGTTCTTGTCAGTGATTCTCAGGATTTACTTGAGTTTACTAAGGAGCAGCTTCGCGAGAGAGAGATTGCCGCAATTTTGGTTGAAGAGGCTCAGTTTTTGACGGCTGAGCAGGTGCGGCAGCTTGCGGTTGTTGTCGATGAAATGAATATTCCCGTGCTTTGCTACGGGCTTAGGTGTTCATATCTCGACGGCAGATTGTTTGACGGCAGCGCGGCGCTTTTGTACTGGGCTGATACAATTGAAGAGATTAAGAATGTCTGCCAGTACTGCACGAGCAAAGCAACAAAGAATTTGCTTCGAATAAATGGTGTGCCGCAGTATCAAGGCGACTTTGTTGTTATGGGCGACGTCGGCGGTGATTCTGAAATATTATTTACGCCGGTCTGCCGCAGACATTATATAAATCCGCCGGAGGTTTCATAATGTGGGAAAAGTATAAAGACATTATCCCTCATATCGCTGTTGACTCAGGTGTTATTAACACTGTCGCTGATTGGGTTTTGTTAAGTGGTTACAAGAATGTATTGGTTGTTTGTGACCCGAATACTTTTCGGGTTGCGGGCGATTTTGTTATAAAATCGCTTGGTGCCGCAGGGGGGAGGGTTGCTCCGTGCATGTTTGCCGAAGATGAGCCTCTCCCGAACGAACGCTCGATTGGCGTTCTCACTGCGGCCTATAGTCCCGACATCGACTTGATTCTTGGCGTCGGGTCGGGGACTATTAACGACCTTTGCACTTATGTTGGTGCTAAGGTCGGGTGTGCGTCGGCAATCGTCGGGACCGCGCCATCTATGGACGGTTATGCTTCGCTCGGTAGTGCGATGCTGATTGACGGTGTTAAGGTAACACCTCCGACGCAATGCCCTGTCGCAATTTTTTGCGACGTTGATATTTTATCAGCCGCTCCACTGCTTCTCACCGCCGCAGGGCTGGGCGATATGCTCGGCAAGATAACGGCGCACGCTGACTGGCGTTTGGCGCATCTTCTTGTCGGCGAGCCAATGCCCGAGGACATTGTTTCAATAGTGGAGTCGGCTCTAGATAAAATAATTAATGGTGCTCCATATTTGCCTCAGCGTGTCCCTGCTGTTATCAAGAGTGTAACAGAGGGGCTTATCTTGAGCGGCATCGCAATGAGCTTATATGGTGATAGCCGTCCTGCTTCGGGTATGGAGCACCACTTGGCTCATTTCTGGGAAATGAGAATGCTTGCCCTCGGGCAAGCTCCGGCTTTGCATGGCATTAAGGTTGGTGTTGCAACGATAATTGGACTGTATCTGTGGCAGGAGTTGGGGAATGAGTTGGTTGGTTCCGCCGAGCAAGGTGTGGACTTCTCTTTTTGGAGCGACTCCCGGGCGAATGACTTGAATGAATCCGATACTAATGAACCGCGAGTGAGCTCGACTCCAAAAAGAGAAGCCCACACCTCACTCTTAATTGCAAATAAACCAAAAGTAAGCGAAATCCGGAGGTTATACGGAAGATCGTCAGATGCAATTTTGCAGACTCAGAATCCGAATTTGCCGATTTCTCTTATTCAAGATAAATGGCAGGAGATTTTGGATATTGCAAAGGCTCTCCCCTCGCCCGAGGAGATTGCGAAGTTGTTATCTGCTTTGGGTGCGCCTGTTACACCTACGGAAATCAGCATAAGTGAGGAGCTTTTAAGAGATAGCATAGTTTATGCGCGGGAGCGGAAGAAGACTTATACGTTGTTGCAGTTGCTTGGAGATTTGGGATGTTTGGAAGATTATGCCGGGCGCGCCTGTTCTTACTTTGCAAAAAATGCTCTTGCCGGTGTTAAATGCTTCGTGCTTGATATGGACGGCACGATTTATCTCAGTGATAAGGTTTTCCCTTTTACTGCAAGCTTCCTTAAACATCTTGAGAAAACAGGTAAAGACCATATTTTCTACACAAACAACTCCTCACAAAACGCTGCATATTACTTGACGAAGCTGGAGCGTATGGGTATCCCTGTAACACCCGACAAATTAATGATGTCAACTCATGTGCTCCTTGAGTTTTTATCGGATTGCCCGGATATTGCAGGAAAGCGCGTATTCGTATCGGGTACAAAGGCTTTAAGAGACGACTTTGAAGCCGCAGGGTATACGCTTGCCGATGATGACCCTGATTTTGTCGTTCTTGGTTTTGACATGGATATGGATTATAAGCGCTTGTCTAAGCTTTGTGATTTTGTGCGCTCGGGTTTGCCGTATTATGGGGTGCATATTGATTATAACTGCCCTGTTGAGAGTGGTTTTATACCCGATTGCGGCTCGCTTGCTGCTGCGGTCACATCGTCAACGGGCAGGACACCTGATTTTTTCGGTAAGCCCTCAAGATACACACTTGAATATATAATCAAAAAAACCGGATATAAAGAAGAGGAGCTTTGTTTTGTCGGTGACAGATTATACACAGATATCGCGATAGCATCCGGGACGAAATCACGTTCAGTTCTTGTTTTATCAGGCGAGACAAAGCAATCGGATTTAGCTGCTTCCAAGTTTATCCCCGACCTGATAGTTCGAGACTTAAACGAGCTTGAATCGTTCATAGTTCGTTCATAAAGACCTTCTAACCCTTGCCGCAACTGATAAAAAACTAAACTTTTTTCCAATAATTCCGATATACACTATATACAGGTAAAAAATATGCCGGGGAATAAGGATATGAATCTCTCGACAGTACGTGGATATAGTGAATATGCAAAGTTTGCAGAGAAGGCCGCAGAGCCTGCAAAGCTTCAAACCACAGGGCGTAATCAAGTTAATGACAAGCGCTCGCTTCTTGCTGACTCTCAAAGTCCTGCAGATACCGTAAGCATTTCAAGCAGTGCACGCCGTCTCTCAAATTCATTTAATCCCGGTCAAGATACGGCAGAGCGTGTAACTCCGCAAACCACACTAAAACAATACGCTGCCGAAGCAAGCAAGCTTACAGGCAATATGAGCCAAAGCGTGTGCGGCAAGATGATGACGGAACTGCTTTCAAGCAATGGTTTATCTATAGAAGAAAACGAAACCTTCGACGTTAATATCGACGTATGGTGTGCAGTCTCTGTTACGGGCAGAAATGCAGAAAAAGCAAGAGCGATTCAAGAACTGCTCAACTCTACCCCAAACGGAATAAACTGGGGTCTTATCTTGCAAAAGCTGCCGATTAAATAGCAATCACACACAACAAAGCAGTGCAGTGCTTTAAGGAGCAACTTCGCTGCTTTTTAGTTTCGTTATATACATGATTTCTGTTCCGTATTCTTCAACATACATGTGCTCAACATAACCCAGAACCTTGTATCTGTTATTGTCGGGAAGCTTCCTGAACATTCCGAGCAGCTTATGCTCAACTTCACTGACAAGCGAAGCTGAGGCTCCGTCTAGAAGCAACCAGTCAAGCGGCACCCCAAAGTACTCTGCCATTTTTCGAAGAATCGGTTTTCGGGGAACAGACAAGTCGTGCTCCCACCTATAAATTGAATTCATCGATACCTTTAATATTCTGCTTTGTTCGGTTAATGTCTTTTTCGTCTTCATTCTAAGACTCTTGAGTTTCTCTCCCAGACTCATAACCATACCCCCCTTTTTTGATGGAAGATGATTTTACCAACAAAGACATTACAAATATATTGGTTTTTTTCGTTGCTTTTATTTGCTTTTATTTGCTTTTATTTGCTCTCGCGTATTACCTCCTTTGCCAGTCCTGCAAAATGAGCTTGAGCTCTTTCGTCCATTTTCTTGTAATCATTAATAAACTCATTTACCAGCATAGGGTCATTGCTATCCATATCAAAGAAATCCCTTTGAGATATTTGCAAATAATCACATATATCAAAAAACGCAGCCATAGACGGCAGCGACTTGCCATTTTCGATTTTATTTATATAGTTTGCACTTTGCCCGATTGACAGACTCATTTCTCTTGCAGACACATTCATTTTATTACGTAACTTTGCAAGACGTTGTCCAAAATCCATTAAATCCATTACAACACCACCCATAGAAATCATTATAAGACATAAAGGTGTCATTCTTAGGGAATGTCAGGTGGCGTTCATGTTGTTATGGGGAATCTCAGGGTGTATGTTGCAGTAAAAAAGCCGCTCCGGCAGCTCTTGTGTAGTCTTTATTTATTTTTTCTGCTCGATACGTTTTTATTACATACTCGGACTTCCCGTCAAAGAGCACCTTTATTGATTTGGTAAAACCGCTCTGCGCAGCTTCAAGTTCGGTAATAAGCAGACTAGCTCTATATTGTCTTAAAATTTCAAAGATAGTCATATATCCAATGCCGCTGCCTCCCTCCATCTTTCGTGTAGTGGTTTTCTTTTTTCCAAGACTGATTAGAGTTTCAACTTCAAAGGGTCTTCCGCTATCTGCTATGCATATTTTATATCCTTTTTCATCTGTTCCAAAAAAAAGTGATATACGCTTTGTTTTGCTTATACCTACTGCGTTGATTGCGTTTTCAATTAAATCTGCAAGCAAGGTTTGAAGATCGCTTGAGGTAATTATTTGCTGCTGCTGCGAATATTTGCTTCCCTGTTCAACATTAAATTCAATGCCTGTTTTTGTTGCTCTGGTCATCATTATGCTTATGAGTCCATTGATTATCGGGCTATCTGTTATGTGTTCGTTGTCGTTTCCATGTAAACTATACTTTGTTATATCAACCAGCTCCTGCCTAATAAGCTCAATATAATTTAGTATGGACTCTTTACTTTTTGAGTCTTCCCTATCTGATGTAATATAAGCTACAATACTATTTATAAAAGAAGGAAGCCGTTTATTGTTCCTGTGAATATAGCTTGACATCATGTCATTATCTTCGCGGAGTTTTCTAATGAGCAACTCCTTTTCCGCTATGGTGTTTTGATAAATTATTTCATCACGCCCGAAGGTGTACGCCATAATTAATATTCTGCTTTTATTTTATTTGCATAATGACAGACAAATTCTGTAACAGTCGGGACTCCTTTTTCCGAATGAATATGTGCTGTGTAATGCAGTGACAGGTCTTCTGATTGTATTGTGTTCCAGACTTTGTTTATCGCATTTTGCATGGCACGTTCTACGCTTGCATCCGTTTTTGCATATTTATTTGCTATAGCCTTTAATTGATTCGGTCGGTCTTCAATTCTCAGCATAATTGCATCAATTATATATTTTCTTCCTGTTGCCTTTGGGCTGATTCCAATACGGTCTATTTCAGCAGCAACTCTGTTTTCCTGCCTTTTTCTTATATCAAACGGTGAATCGTCTGCTGATAAACTTTTAGCTTGTGCTCTTTTTTTCATATTTTGTATAGTCTTTTTTAAAGAGCGCAGAAATTCAACAGCAGTTTTCGCACTATAGTCCTCTTCACTTTTAACCATGATGAAATCAACCCCAAGCTGCCGTACGCGTTCATGTGTCATGCGGCTTATGTTATGTGTTGTCACTAAGATGTACGGTGATACTTTCATGCGTTTTTCTTTCAAAGCTTCCATAAACGCAATGCCGTTGCCGATGCCACAATGCAGTTCCAAATCTAAAATTACCGCATCGGGTAATTGGTCAACAACGTACTCCAAGGCTTTATTTTCATTGTTTGTGACTCCGATTAGCCTGATATCATCAGCTCTGTCAATAACCTGCACAAATGCCATACATTCTTCTTGATCATCTTCTACAAGTAAAACTGTTAATGGATTCTCCAATTTTCCACCTCTGAATTTTTTAGTTTGAACACTATACAATCTTTTCCAACAAAAAGCAACTTTTTCCTATTTTATATTAATCAGGCTTTTTATTTCGGGGATTGAACGAAAGTGCAGTGTGTGGTAAAGTGGTTGGGTAGGAGGTGTGGTATATGCTAAAATACATTGATACTTCACGAAAGCTTGAAAAGGATATCTATAAAGAGGAAATAAACTCCCTTGGTTTACGTCTGAGCGAAATGCAAAGAGCTTGCAAGGATGAGGGAATTCCGGTTATAGTTTTATTTGAGGGTTGGAGTGCAGCCGGTAAGGGCTCACGTATCAGCTCTTTGATTCGTTATCTTGACCCGAGGGGGTTTGAGGTTTTTACAACTCAGAAATCAACTCAGGACGAAAGGCTCAGACCTTTCTTCTGGCGTTACTGGAAGCTTTTGCCTGCCGCAGGACGTATTCATATCTATGACCTCAGCTGGTATCAGAACCTGCTTCGCGGCTTCAAAAAGAAAGAAGCAGGATTGCTTACTCCTGTATACGATACGATTTCGCACGAAAAAACGATTGTTGATAACGGCGGTGTTATCGTTAAGTTGTTTTTGCACGTCTCAAAAAAGGAACAAGCCAAGCGCTTAAAAGCATTGGTCAGCGACCCTGATACGATGTGGCGTGTGCGTAAGAAGGACTTGAAGCAAAACCGTAAGTACGAAAAAATGACCAGACGTTTCGAGCGTATGCTCAGCGAATCAAATCATGATGCCGCTCATTGGACAATTATTGAGGCAGACGACAGCCGCTTTGCCGATGTGAAGGTATACCGCACATTGCTTGCCGCAATGGAGAAAGCCGTTCAGACCAAGCGTGATAAAAAAGCAGCAAAACTAAGCGGTAACGGAAACGGCAATGACAGCAAGAATAAAAAAGAAAAAGAAGTCACTCCTTATAAAATCCCTGAGACATCCAGCCTTGCTGATGTCGATTTGAGTCAGGCACTTGACCGTGACGAATACAATATCCGGTTGAAAACTGCGCAAACTGAGCTCGAACGTATACACAATGCGATGTATATGCAACGCTTGCCTGCTGCTATGGTTTTTGAAGGCTGGGATGCTGCAGGAAAAGGCGGAGCAATAAAGCGGACAGTTAATCCGCTTGACCCTCGCGGCTACAAGGTAGCACCTTATGGTGCCCCGAATGACATTGAAAAAGCCCACCATTATTTGTGGCGGTTTTGGAACGAGGTTCCAAAGGCAGGGCATATTACAGTTTTCGACCGCAGCTGGTATGGACGCGTAATGGTTGAGCGTGTCGAGGGCTTTTGCTCTCCCGATGATTGGAAGCGTGCGTTTGCTGAAATTAACGATTTTGAAAAGCAGCTTGTTGACAGCGGTATAGTCCTTATGAAGTTCTGGCTTCATATTGACCCCGATGAGCAGCTTCGCCGCTTCGAGCTTCGTACCAACACTCCCGAGAAGCAATGGAAAATCACGGACGAAGACTGGCGTAACCGTGAAAAGTGGGATATGTATTTAGAAGCAGTTGACGAAATGCTGACAAAGACGTCCACTGACTATGCGCCGTGGACAATAGTAGAGGCTGTCGATAAGCCTTTTGCACGCATTAAAGTTATCGAAACCGTAAAAGACCGCTTAGATGCGGCTCTCAAACATAGGGGGTAGTAAAATGAACGATGCCGGTATGGGTTTTTTCGCAATGCTTGTTGAGCTTGCAGGAATCAAGGAGCTATCCGAGCTGATAGCAGTTCTGCACGGAATGGATCAGGCAATAAAAAACACTTTCACCGTTGTGGGTGTTTTCACTATCATTTTTGGTGTCCTGCAATGCTTTCTCGGATATAAACTCTTTAAGTTCTGGTGCGGTTTAGTCGGTTTGCTTATTGGTGGGCTGTTTGGAATATTTCTCGCCACTTCCGGTGTCTTCTCCGGCTCTGCAGCCAACCATATTATAGGCTTATTGCTTACAATTGTTCTTGCTTTATCGGGAGCATTTATTGCATATAAACTATATATTATCGGATTGTTTTTATACGCATTTTTCGCTGCATTCTTTATAGGGTTTATCACGCTTGCGTTAATCACCGACTCAATTACAACCGGATTAATTGCAGGCTTACTTACAGGTCTTACATTCGGCATACTTGCAGTTATCTTTAAAAGATTTTGGATTATTCTTACAACCTCTGTGACAGGTGGTATATCGGTCGGTACAAGTCTAATGATGATTTTACAAACAACGGATACCGCATGGAGCTTAATCGTACCGCCGCTGTTCATCATTGCAGGATTTATTGTGCAGACTGTAACCGTAAAAAGAGACCATGGACACAAAGCGGTAACTTATGAAAATCAATACGGCACACCGCCTGCAGGATATCAGCAGTATCCGCAATATCCACAAACACCTCAGCAGTATCAGCAGACTCAACCCGTGCAGCCTACAATGCAATCAGACCCAACGGCAACAACCGCGCCGCTTCCCGAAGATATTACCAAGGAGAGTTAGTAAGTAATGGTTGCAATTTTAAGATACTTAAAGCCCAAAGAGTGGTTTATGATATTACTTAGCTTGGGCTTTATAGTGATTCAAGTTTGGCTTGACTTAAAAGCGCCCGAGTATATGGCTGAAATTACAACCTTGGTTCAAACTCCCGGCAGTGCAATGCGCGATATTTGGATTGCCGGTGGCAAAATGCTTCTATGCACACTCGGAAGTCTGGCTTCGGCAATTGTTGTCGGTTATTTTGCCGCTGTTATCGGTTCTGCGTTTTCAAGACGTTTGCGGAGACTTTTATTTAGTAAGGTTGATGAGTTCTCAATGGAAGAAATCAACCATTTCACTACCGACAGCCTAATTACACGCTCGACAAATGACATTACACAAGTCCAAATGATAATTGCAATGGGTTTACAGCTAATAATAAAAGCACCGATTACTGCTGTTTGGGCTATTACAAAAATTGCCGGCAAAGGCATGGAGTGGACGATGGCAACAGGTGCTGCTGTGCTTGTGTTGTTAGTCATGGTCGTGTTAATGATGTACTTTGTCATGCCTAAGTTTAAAATGATGCAATCCTTGATTGATAATATGAATCGGGTAACACGTGAAAACCTTACAGGGCTTCGAGTTGTCAGGGCTTATAATGCCGAGGACTATCAGGAGGCGAAGTTTGATGAAGCTAATGATGTGCTCACAGGAACACAGCTTTATACAAGCAGAGCGATGGCTGTATTGATGCCTGTTATCCAAATGGTAATGAGCGGCGTGTCCTTGTCTGTTTTTTGGATTGGGGCATACTTAATCAACTCCGCAGGAGCAGCGGACAGGCTTCCGATTTTTTCTAATATGATGGTGTTCTCGGTGTATGCGATGCAGGTCATCATGTCATTTATGATGCTTATGATGATATTTATCATGCTGCCGCGCGCCTCCGTTTCTGCAAAACGGATTTGCGAGGTGCTTGATACCGAGGCTTCAATACATGACGGAACAAAATCGGAGGGTTTATCGGGGGTTTTGGGTGAAGTTACTTTTAAGAACGTCGGATTTAAGTATCCCGACGCAGCAGAAGCTGTCTTAAAGGATGTAAGCTTCACTGTAAAGCAAGGTGAGACTATTGCTTTCATCGGCTCAACCGGCAGCGGTAAGTCAACGCTTATTAATTTAATACCGAGGTTTTTTGATGCAACCGAAGGTGAGATTTTAATCGACGGTATTAATATACGCGACTATAAGCTCGAAGCTTTGCATAATAAAATCGGTTATGTTCCGCAAAAAGCCGTCATGTTTAAGGGTACGATTTTTTCTAATGTCGCTTACGGATATAACGGCGGCGATGGTTTTACCGAAGATGATGTAAAAGCTGCGGTTGCTGTTGCGCAGGGTGCTGATATCGTGCAGAGTATGGAAAACGGATACCATGCAGAAATCGCTCAAGGCGGCTCAAATGTATCCGGTGGTCAAAAACAACGCCTTTCAATAGCGCGTGCAGTATGCCGCAAACCGGAAATCTATATTTTTGACGATTCATTTTCTGCACTCGATTACAAAACGGACAGACTTTTGCGCACCATGCTCAAGCAAGAAACCGCAGGTGTCACAAGTATGATTGTTGCACAACGGATAGGGACAATCATGGATGCTGACCAAATAATCGTGCTTGATAAGGGCAGGGTTGTCGGCAGCGGTCGCCATAAAGAGCTTCTCGAAAGCTGCGAGGTATACAAGCAAATCGCAGCAAGTCAGCTCAGTGAGGAGGAGCTTGCCTCATGAGTGATAATAATCAACACGAAAAAAGACCGCAAAGTGCAAGACCTGCAGTTGCCATGAGAGGCGGCTCTGCTATGGCAACCGAAAAAGCCAAGGATTTTAAAGGTACTTGGAGTAAGCTCATTATATATTGCAAGAGATATATGCCTGCTATCATAATTTCTCTTGTTATTGCTGCGGTAGGAACTGTGTTTACTATAATCGGACCTGACCAAATCGGCAAAATGACAAATGAAATTCAAAAGGTCATTACCGCTCTGATGATGTCACAGCAATTAATTGATGTCGATATCAGTGCTGTTTCGCGGATAGCGATATTGCTTGTTGTTCTTTATTCAACCTCTGCAATCCTTAACTTCATTCAAGGTTATATCATGGCTACAATTACGCAAAAAATCGGCAAAAGTATGCGCAATGATATTTCTCACAAGCTTAATAAGCTGCCGCTTAAATACTTTGATAAGGTCAGCTTTGGCGATATTCTCAGCAGGGTCACAAATGATGTTGATACCATCGGTCAAACCATGAATCAAAGCATTGGTGCTCTTGTTACGTCCGTCACAATGTTTTTCGGCTCGGCTATAATGATGTTTTATAACAACTGGCACATGGCTCTGACAGCGATTGGAGCCAGCATTATTGGTTTTGTTTTAATGTCATTGATAATGGTTAAGTCTCAGAAATACTTTAAACAACAGCAAAAAGATATAGGTGAAGTTAACGGTCATGTCGAAGAGGTTTATTCCGGACATAATGTTGTCAGAGTCTATAACGGCGGTAAAGAGGCAGGACGATTCTTTGATGAGGTTAATGACAGGCTATATGACAGCGGCTGGAAGAGCCAGTTTATGTCGGGAATGATGATGCCGATTATGATGTTTGTCGGCAACTTGGGATATGTTGCAGTTTGTGTCGTTGGAGCAGTGCTTGCAATGAACGGAGCTATTCAATTTGGTGTTATCGCTGCGTTTATGATATATATCAGGCTCTTTACACAACCCTTGTCGCAGTTGGCTCAAGCTTTCCAAAACCTACAGCGAACAGCCGCTGCAGGAGAAAGAGTTTTTGAGTTCTTTGACGAAGCTGAAATGGAAGACGAAAGCAGCAAAGCTAAAAAACTCACCAATGTCAGGGGTGAGATTGAGTTTCGTAACGTCCGATTCGGATATAGTCCCGATAAAACGATTATACATGACTTTTCTTCTAAGTTTGAAGCAGGTAAAAAGATTGCAATCGTTGGTCCGACCGGTGCAGGCAAAACAACAATAGTTAATCTATTGATGCGTTTTTATGAGCTTGACAGCGGAGACATTTTAATTGATGGTATACCGTCAAGCTCGGTGCCGCGTGATAACGTGCAGGAGCAGTTCGGCATGGTATTGCAAGATACATGGCTGTTTGAGGGTTCGATTAAAGAAAACATTATTTATTGCAAAGAGGGTGTGACCGACGAGCAAGTTCTGGAAACCTGCAAAGCTGTAGGTCTTGACCACTTCATAAGCACGCTGCCGCAAGGATATGATACTATCTTGAATGACAAAACCTCTCTTTCGCAAGGTCAAAAACAGCTTGTCACAATTGCGCGTGCAATGATTCAAAACGCACCAATGACAATTCTTGACGAAGCGACAAGCTCTGTTGATACACGCACAGAGCATCTCGTACAAGAAGCAATGAGCAATCTGACAAAAGGCAGAACCTCATTTGTAATTGCTCACCGCCTTTCAACAATAAAAAATGCCGATATGATTCTTGTAATGAATAAAGGCGACATTATAGAGAACGGCACCCATGTTGAGCTGCTAGAAAAAGGCGGCTTCTACGCCGACCTTTACAACAGCCAGTTTGAACAGGTGTCGTAAAACCTGTCAAACCTGTCAAAAGAACCGTCCCCCTGACAGGTTATTTGAAGTTTGGTTTTGGTTTAAAAAACTCGAAGATAAGAGTGTCGTTTTCTTTTTCGCTCTTTGCTATATCGTCTGCCGGAGCAATTGTCCATGTAACCTTCATGGGTTTCATAGCGCAGCAGAGCTTTACTGTTAGGGAGTGTTTTTCGTTCTCGTACGCGATAAAATGTGGTCGTGCCATAAAGTTTGTCAGAAGATTTCCAAGCAAAAAACTTGTTACGCCGGATATGCCTTCCATATTTTTCGGTGGTCTGCTTAGCTGACCGCGAAGAATATCGGGGGCATTTTTACGAAACCATCTTACAATACGCGGGTCAAAGCTTTCAATACAGTAGTTCTTGCCTTGCAACCTTAATATTTCCAATACTTTTTCACAGAGCTTTTGATTATTTTTTCCCGCGGTTTTAAGCTCAACGATTATCGGCGTATCATCAAGAAGCTTCAAAACCTCTGTCAGCAACGGAATACACTCTTTTGTTCCCATCAGTGACATTGTTGACAGTTCATTCAGGTCTTTACTGTTAATAAGTGCATCCACGCCGCAAACCCGTTTTAAATCATCATCGTGAAAGACTATAACTTCCCCATCTCTTGACAGTTGCACGTCAAGCTCAACACCGTAGCCGCCTTCTCGGGCAGCAGTGAATGCAGCGACTGAGTTTTCAGGCACCTGCTCGTCTTGCGTATACAGACCGCGATGAGCACAGTAAAGTCCTCTAAAAATCTCTGCCGTGACTGCAGCTTCAGGCGACAGCTTACCGGGTGCTGCAAAGTATACCAATGCTGCAAACACCGCAACTATAAGACTGACCCCAAGTATTATCAAAAACATAAACATACCTCAAAAATATTTAATTTTGTATGAATTTACCCTTGCAAAGCAAAATAATAACCAGTATAATCAGGCGAAGTGGCGGAAGCCAAAGGAGGCTTTTTATTGTGAAAATGTTAAAGTTAAAGGACTTAATTGTTTTAGCGTTACTGATTGCTATGGAGATAATATTGTCTCGTGTCTTTTCAATTGAGTTACTAATTATAAAGATAAGCTTTGCATTTTTACCAATTGCGTTTGCAGCGATGTTGTTTGGTCCGATATGGGCAGGTGTCGCTGCTGCTCTTGGTGATTTTCTTGGTTTTTTCTTATTTCCTCACCCGAGCGGAACGGCATTTTTCCCGGGGTTTACGCTCACTGCATTACTTATAGGTGTTGTCTACGGGCTATTCTTATATAAAGGGCATGTAAGCCTGATAAAAGATATAATCCGCATAAGCATAGCGGCGTTCATAGTAACATTTATATTGCAGCTTGGGCTTGACACATTATGGATTCAGATTCTAACAGGTACCGATTATATTGTCTTGCTTAAAATGCGTATCGTCCGCTCTGCAATTATGCTGCCCATTCAAATCTTGCTGATAAGCCTGATTATGGCGAGCAAGCAGTTGTTTCCTGCAAATCACGAAGCAACAATTGACGAAGAACACGAGTAGTAATACTAAAGCACCAAATTGAATTATGGCGCCGACGACAGTTAAATCTCATTGCTGAAGCGGCGTCTTTTCTTTTTGAAAAGTCCTGTGCCTTCTTCTGAGACAACGCTAATGCTGCCATCGAGTTCAAGTACGGCTACTTCAACACTTTCGACATCTCGAATGCCGTGCTCTCTTGTTGCCTCTTCGAGCTCCTGCATACTGACTTTTGCTTTTTTCATATTTTCGGGAATTGTTTTCCCCTCGTATATCAGCATAATCGGATGCCCTTGCACAAACTCGGAAAACCTCGGGATCTTGTAGATTATGTGCTTTATTGTGAAGTTCACAATAAATAACGTGACAGCAGATACAACTCCTCCTAAAAAGGTGAAGTCAGCTGCTATCATCGAATTCTGCACGGCATTGCTGATAAGAAGAATGAAAACAATGTCAAAAACAGAGAGCTGTGAAAACTCCTTCTTCCCGAATAATCGGATTGCAAGAACAAGAAAAATATAGATTGCGGCTGAGCTGCCTGCAACTATTAGATATGGTGTTATTTGCTCCATTATAACTGTTACCCCCTAAATTATTTTGTCAGTTTTTCCCGGTTTTTAAGCGCTTTAAAAAATCCTCTGCACGAAGCTTCAAGTCATCTTTAAGGCTTTGCGGTGCGAGCACCTCACATAAATCCTCGAACCCAAAGAGCCAGCCGTAGAAAATCGGCGAGAGTGCTATGCGTACCGTGATGGTGAAATGTTCATCACCGTCAGGTATCATTATAATCTCTTTTCCAAATCGGTCAATAACACCGCCGATTAATTTTCTGTTAACTCTGAGTTTAACGTCGGTTTCTTCGCCTCCGAACATTCCGAATACTTTTTTTGAATATTCGGCAAGCTTAAACTCATTGACATCAGAGTATCTTGAGTCCGAGAGTTTTTTAACGGAGCTCATTCTGTCTACTCTGAAGTGGACGATTGATTTTCGCTCTTCCGAATATGCAATCAAGTAGTAGTTTTCTTCATTCCATGTCAGTGCAGCAGGGCTGACGATGTATGGCTCGCCACCGCGGCGGAAGACTTGGTTTTTTTGCAAGTCGTAGTCTGAGTATTTGAAGCTGATTTTTCTATCCTCTGATATTGCTTCATGCAGAGCATCGACGCTGTAATAGATGCTCTCGTTCATGCTCTTGACGCGGTTTTGAACATAAACTTGACGGCGGAGCTTACCTGCGTCGTGCTTGCTCATGAGTCCTTCAAGTTTTTTGATGAGCTGCATCGTTTTACGCTCAGTGATGAACTTCGATGATTGCACTGCATCTGCAAGGAGTTTGAGCTCCGGCAATTCAAAATCACGCGATGCCATGTAGTAGCCGTAGGATTTTGATTTATCCATGACTATATCATATCCGAACTGCCTCAGTGTATCAATATCGTCGTAAATAGTTTTTCGCTCTGCTTTGATATCAAGCTCTGCAAGCTTGGAGATAAGCTCATTTACCGACAGCTTATGGGTTTCGTCGGTTTGGTCTTGCAGGATTTGCTTCAAATAAAGAATTTTCAGCTTTTGGTTAGACGATTTAGGCATATAACATCACCTCACAGCACCAGTATACCAGATTTATATGTCCAATAAAACGGATTCATTGACAATCGGTGTATAATAATGTTTGAGGGAACATTATGTGGATTTTATTAGCACTTGCATCGGCGTTTTTTGCCGGAGTTATGTCTATACTTGCTAAGATAGGTTTGAAGGACACCGATTCTAACTTGGCGACTGCATTACGAACTGTTGTCGTGGTTGTGTTTGCATGGATAATGGTGTTCGTCGTCGGCTCTCAGAAAACGATTGCAGATGTTCCGGCAAAAAGTATTATCTTCCTTGTGCTCTCAGGTCTTGCAACGGGAGGGGCATGGCTTTGCTATTTTAAGGCATTGCAAATAGGTAATGTTAACAAGGTTGTACCTATTGATAAATCAAGTGTTGTTTTAACTATGCTTTTATCAATGCTTTTTCTCGGCGAAGGCTTCACTGCAATAAAGCTCTTGGCTATGGTATTAATCGGTGTCGGTACATATCTTATGATTGAACGAAAAGAAATTACCTCCGGCGCTTCAGGGGGGTATGCATGGATTATTTATGCAGGTCTTGCAGCTGTGTTTGCAAGCCTGACTGCTATTCTCGGCAAGGTCGGAATCGAAGGTGTCGAGTCAAATCTCGGCACAGCAATCCGCACAATAGTTGTGCTGATAATGGCATGGTTTATTGTCCTAATGCAGGGTAAGCACAAGGATATTAAAAACATTGACAGAAAAAGCTGGGTTTTTATTTGCTTATCCGGGCTTGCCACAGGCTTGTCATGGCTCTGCTTCTACAGTGCTCTGCAGCAAGGCCCTGTCAGCGTGGTAATCCCGATTGATAAACTCAGTATTCTCGTTACAATATCATTCAGCTTTTTCATACTAAAAGAAAAACTCAAAAAACTCGCCGTAATCGGTCTTGCCTTAATAATACTCGGCACTTTGAGCTTATTGCTATAATTACTCCGGAGTAATGATTTTACCGGTGCCGGGGATGATAAGAACTGTGTGTGTTATTACGCTTGGTTGTCCGAAGTATACTGTTTCGCTTCTTTCATCACTTATTGACATTGTGCAAGCGCTCATATCCACTCTGCCTATTGATACATGCTGAAGTATTCTGTAATATGGAACGAGTGAAATTTCAACCTGCATACCGGCATACTGAGCAAAACGATATATCATATCCATGTCAAAACCGACCACTTCACCTTGACTGTCAATATATGACATTGGCGGATAATTTCCTGTGTCCGCTACTTGCAGTATACCATTTTCGCCCGTCAGCTCAAACCTCGGAATGTCTTCCTCGGCAGGAAGAGAGCCGCGCAGCCAACGATTAACAACGTCGTCCCATGTGCCGTCTGCAGAAACTACCTCAAACCACTCATTGTATAAGTCCCTAAGCTCGGCTGTATGAAAAACCGGAGCCGCTTTTCTTACGTGTACATCATAAGGCAGCCATATATAGTCAAACTGATAAAACTCATCTGTATCTTGCAAATTATGTATATACATTTCGCCCATTAGCGCCGCATCAACTACGCCCGATTTTAAATTATCAAGCTTTTCAGCAACATCGGTAAACTCTAAAACAAGTCTTGCACCCAGTATCTCACGTGCTACGTCATCATAGATATCACCGGCTTCAACTGCAATCCGTTTTCCTGTGTCCATGAAATCCCTGTATGACACAGTGCCTGTATTTTGTCGACTATCCGATGCACACGATGTTAACACTGCCGATGCTGTAATTATCAGTGCTAATGCTATAAATAAACTAAGCTTCTTCATATTTGCAATCCTTACAACCAGCCGTCGATTTTTCTGACGTTCATGTCGATTGCCAGGTAACTCCAAGGGCAGCCGGGGTAGCTTCCATTGGAGGATGCTCCGATGAAGTCCTTGCCGAACATATCGTAAATGTTGGAACTCATCGCGAGTTGCGGCAAGCGCCCGAAATAGTTTTCGCCATCAAAGAGATATGCCGCTTGTATTGGCGAGGCATATTCCCCTTGCGGCGTAAAATCACCGCCTGCTGCCATTACTGCATAAATAGCTTTTCTGCCGCCGAGCAGCTCCTTGAGTGTTTTTTCACTTTGCAGAGCCGCAATACCTGCTGCCGTTGCCGCAGGTGTCGAGTCATATCCCAAAGATGCCGAGCCGGTTAAGTCATAATTATATTTCTTTGCAATTCGTTTTGTTGTGTACGGAGATTTTAATACACCGTTTTCGATAAGTGCAAAACGGTCATTTTGCAAAACAGTACCTTCTCCATCAAAGAAGTTGGAGAACTTCTTATTCGGGTTGCCATCAACAATAAGAGAGAAATTGTCGCTGAAAAGCTTCTCCCCGATTTTACCTGAAAATAAGGATGCTCCGCTGCCGAAGGTATTACCTTCCATATCGGTTAAAAACTTCATTAAAAACTCTGCGTGCTCTCCGCTGCCGAGAAATACAACGGGGATTTTTTCATTTTCTTCGCTGAAGTCAACCTTTTCATTATATACATTGCATATCCACGAGGTTTCATTATATACCTTATCAAAATCCAAATCGCGTGACAGTACGGCTCCCAATCCGTCAAACATACTGAGTGACTCGCGGTTTTTTATTGTCAAAATAAAGAGGGAGTATTTTTCTTTTTGAAGAAGGTTTGTTCCGACATCATTTGTCAGCGATGTTTCGGTTTCGACAAGCTCTATCTTATGATTGAATGCAAAATCGTCGTGCTTTTCTCTTAGCGTAGCTAGCACTTTTTCCGAGAATTCGACAAACTCTTCATTTGATGCAGTCAATTCTTTTGATAAATCTTCACTTCGATTAACATCGGTTGTTGGCGTACCCTCATAAGGCAGCTTAAACTTGAGCATCTGCTTTGCGTTATTTGTAAGCTCATTTTCATCATAAGTGCCGATTGCACCTGCTATACCGAGGCATCCATCGTCATATAATCTGATTCCCGTCTTTTGAATATTGGATTTTAATACCGCACTTATTTGAGAATTTGTTACCGAAAGGCTGGTCTTTTTCTCTTTTATACAAAACTTTTCTTTTATCATCTTGCTTCTCCCCTACTGAACCTGCATGTTTTTAACTCTTATGTACGGGCCGCCAAAGCCCACAGGTAATGGAAATTGACCCATCTTGCCGCAGCCGCCGCCTACAAATGAGAACATTTCGACTTTGTCGGTAATCACGTCAATGTCTGATAATGCTTCAAATACATTACCCGTAACAACGGATATGCGCACCGGTTTGTCGATTTTACCGTTTCTGACATAATATGCGTAGCTTGGAGCAATAGTGAAGGTTGACATACCCGAGCCATGATTTAGGTCGAATAAAATAATTCCGTTTTCGGTTTCCGCTATCAGCTCATCATAAGTTTTTGAGCCCTTGCCGATATATGATGTGGTCATACGTACTACCGGTTCATATTCAAAGGATACTGCTCTGCTGTTGCCCGTGACTTCTTCGTCAAGGTCAGCTGCACTGTCTGCATTGTGCAAACGTCCCGTTAGTATTCCGTTTTTAATCAGATGTGTCATTGTTGCCTTGTTGCCTTCATCGTCATAAGGGGTGTATCCGTTTCCTACGATATTGCCTGATTCGGATATTGTTAAATCGTCGGGACCTACGCGTTTGCCTAGCTCCCATTCTTTTCTTGTTGCTTCATCGCCAATCATAAAATCAGATTCGCTCTTGTGTCCGAAGCACTCATGCACAAAGACTCCCGTCACTTTCGGCGCGAATATTACGGAATACTTACCCGGCTCGACAGGTTCTGATTCAAGAAGGAATTTTTGACATTCGGAAATTTCCATTTTCAACTCATCGTTGTATGAATTTAATTCTTCAAACGTGATTCCCGGTTTCGTAAAGTAACCTTCCATCTTGTTCTCGCCGTCAATCATTGTAAATGCCGCGGTAAAACCTGTCCGTTGAAAGTCAAATTTTAAATCCGCACCTTTACTGTTGTAGAACTCTTTAGTTGTGTTTGTATCAAGGTATGTCAGGCTCCATATTTTGATATAGCCGTTTTCTTCCATGTACGGCATTACGCCCTGTAGCAGGTCGATTTTGCTGCTGAGCGGCACACCCGTTATCTCACGCCCGACAAATGCCATAACCTCATCCTTGTTTGTGCTGAGGTTTTTAAATACTTTTGAATCCTCCAGCTTAGGATTTATCGATGCGATGGCAGCAAGTGAATCAATTTCACCCTGAATGCCGCCAAGGTCTGATGTGCTTGCGTAATACCACATCTCGCCATCATAAACGCGAATAAAAGCCGCACTGTACTTTTGTTCTTTGCACTCTTGCAGCTCGCGTTTTATGTATTTTACTGCTGTTTTGAACACGTGTTCAATTCTTATGTCGACGTAGAGTCCGTCGGGGTAGTTAAATTTCATTATTCTCTCCTTACCAAGGTAGGGGTTGACCTAGGATGTCCATGAAGATTAGGTCGTCTTTTTTTTGTATGCTTGCGTTTTGGATTAGCCCGTATATGTGCTCTGCGGAGAAGTCAGGTGAATGGTCGGCTTCGTCGTATCTTGAGCCGTGCATATAGGTTTGCATCCAGCCCGGGTGGATTTGCCATACTCTGCCGCCGTGCTCTACAAACTCGTTTTGGATTAGTGCGCCTGCCATGTTCATTGCGGATTTTGACATACGGTATCCGTGCCAGTCGGTTGCGCTGCAATCCATTATGCTGCCTGCTTCTGACGAAATGTTTACGAGCAGCTTGTCTTCGCCTTGCATAAGTATTGTTGAGAATGCGTTTGTTACCCTGAGTGCTCCGAGTGCGTTTACGTCAAAAACATCTCTCATAGAGTCAACATCGAGTTTATCAAATATGGATATACTCTTTTTGTCATAAGAATCAGGGCAGAGAATCCCTGCGTTGTTGATTAGAATATCAAGTTTGTCTGTTATGCCTTTGACATAATCAGCAGCCTTTTCGACGGATTTTGAATCGGTTACATCCATATCAATTATATGCAGATTATTGCTGCCTTTTATACTTTGGATTTGTGAATCCTCTTTGAGATTGTATACTCCTGCGAATACTATATAATTATGCCCTAAAAATACTTTGGCGAGAGATAATCCGAGACCATGATTGCAGCCTGTGATAAGTACGTGCTTCGTTTCTTTGTTATGCATTATTGCGCCTCCCCTTTTTTCTCATTATACCAATCATTTATTATTCCCTCAACCTTTTTTCGGCTATTATTTCGCTGCCTGATTTAATTACATTGCCGCCGAACTTTTTTTGCAGCTCGAGTAGTGTGTTGTCGAGAGTTTCCTCTTTCTCTGTATTTTTCAAATTGCCGGAGTCGTCCATTGACAGTTGCATAAACTCTGCAGCATCGAATCCGCTGAGTCCTATACCGACTAATCGGATTGGTTTTTTCTCCACGGTATCAAGCAGTGCTGCTGCTGTCTTGTAAATATCACTTGCACGATTTATTGCAGCACCTGTTTTGGCTCTGGTTATTAACTTCATATTTGCGTATTTCACCTTGAGGGAAACTGTGCGAGCGTGCAGGTTATCAAACCTAAGTGTCAGGCTCAGCTCCTTTGCCAGCAATCTCAGCGCATCTTTTAGATAGTCGATGTCGGTTATATCCTCTTGGAATGTTGTTTCTCTGCTGACGGATTTTGCTTCGCCTTCGTAGTATGGGGTAATCGGACGATTGTCTTTGCCTTCTGCAAGGTCGATGAAGTACTGTCCGTGGTCGCCGAGCACTTCCAGAACAGTGTGTTTGTTTTCAAGCATATTTCTGACTGTTTTTATCCCTCGCAGTTGCAGGGCTTGCTCGGTTTTTGGTCCGATACCGTATATTACTCTAATGCCGCGGTCAATAATAAGATTTGTGAGGGTTACGGGGTCGGGGATTTCGAAGAAGCCATCGGGCTTTTTTTCTTCGCTTGCGAGTTTTGCTGATGTCTTGGAATAGCCGATTCCAACTGAGCACGTCAGCCCGATTTCGTCTATTGTACGCTTTTTGATTTCCATGGCAATTTCTTTCGCTCCGCCGAAATGGAAAGCAGAACCTGTCACATCGAGAAATGCTTCATCGATTGATACAAACTCCGCGATATCGGTATATGTCAGCCATATTTGCTTAATAAGGTCTGATGTTTCGCTGTACTTCCACCCGTTTGGGTGCATGTACACTCCGTGCGGGCAGCGGCGATATGCTTCTTTGATGCTCATCGCCGAGCGCACGCCGTATTCACGTGCCTCATAGCTGCACGTGGCTACAACGCCTCTCTCATGCGGCAACGCGCCTATGATGAGAGGCTTGCCCTTGAGGTCGGGATTATCCCTCACCTCAACCGCCGCAAAAAACGCATCCATATCTATATGTATAATAGTTTTTTCCATAATAAAAAGTATACCGTAAACGATATACTTTTTATATACTTATTTATATTTAATCCACTTGTTTTACTGTGACGAGGCCGCCGCGGGTTGTGTCGACTGTGGGGGTGCCTCTGTATTCGACTGTGCCTATGCCGCTGGCGGAGACTTCCAGTCTTTCTGAGCAGCTAATCTTGACTGAGCCTGCGCCTGAGAGACTAATCGTTGCCAGGCGTGTGTCAAGTTCGAGTGCTTCAACTTTGCCTGCTCCCGACATTGTTATAAATGCTGAATCGGATTTTCCCGATAGTTCAAGACTAGCGGCACCTGATAGTTTAACAACGATAGCGCCGACATCAAGTTGCAGTTTTCCGTTTGTTGCTCCTGTTATGTTCAGCTCCAGTATGTCAGCTTCAATAGTGCCGTTTGATGTCAAACGTCCTGCACCCGAATGGGTTACGCGACTGAGAGCAGCCGATGAAACCGTTAATACAGGAGTATTTTCAGTGCCTGTGACATTAATACTCCTTGTCGAGCGGACTCGAAGCACACCGTCTACTTCCTCAACAGTGATATACTCCATGAGATTTGCTTGTGCTTCAAAGGTTACTGTATCAGATGGAGCCGGGTCAAATACAATGTTGCAAAGCAGCTGAACATCGACTTCGGTAATTGTTCCGACATTAAAAGTATATAGTGCCGTGCTTCCCGTTCCACGCACCCCAACACCGCCGCCGCCACCGAAGTTTACTGTTGTGCAGCCGATGAGCATTGTGATTAGAAGTGCAGAGAAAACTATTAGTGCTATCCGTTTTGTGAGTTTATTTCTTTTCATAACATTATTCCTTATCATATATTTATTTTCTTTTCCAAAATCCGTGATGTCAGTACAAACAAGACCGCTGCTACTATAAAGAGTAATAGTGCATACATACCCATTCCCAAATATCCGAGGTTTATGTTAAACATGAAATAAAATCTGTTGACTGAACCAAAGGGTATCAGCAGTAAGTTGAGCAGGTTTGTTATATAGACGATTGCGACAGCTATAAGTGAAGCGAGAAAACCTCCTGCAGGGACACTATAGAGTACAGATTTTCTTAATGCAATGCTGAAAAAGGCTGTCATTACAATGCTGAGGTACGCAGCGACGAAAATTAAGAGCGGTAAAATGATATTCCTTGCCAAAAATACAGGTGATACACCCCACGGGAGCTCTGCATAATACATCATTCCCCATGTGTTCACGTCTGCGAAGTTATTGCCGACGTTGATGGCTAGCAGTACCGTTCCGCAAATCGCTATCGCCATAGATACAAAATCCATAATCAACATTGATATTGCGTTCGCTGCGAGTGTTTTGCCGCGATGTACCGGAGTAAGTGCAAAAATCACCGCCTTTGCTGAGAATGTATTATTCATTATACTTATGTCTCCAAGCACATTAAAAACAAGCATTACTGCTATTGCACATCCGCTGAGTGACACTCCGACTATTTGAGCAGCGAGTGGAAGAACTCCGAGCACACCCGGGACTATAAAGGCTAGATTCAACAGTGTAATCACACATAAAACTGTTAATCTGGGTGACAACCCTGCTCTAAACGCATACTTAAACTGAACCTTCATTTGTAAACACCTCCAAATACGCTTGTTCTATGGTTTGATTTCGCTCCTCGCGGATTTTATCGCAATCACCCGAGAATATAATTTTCCCTTTTGACAGAAAGAACACGCTTGTCAGTACACGCTCTATATCCTTTACCAGATGTGTTGATATAAGGGTTGACGCTCCTTCGGGCTGCATTGCGATTATTGCGTTGATGACTTTGCTTTTTCCGACAGGGTCTATTCCGTCAAGCGGTTCATCCAGCAAGTATAAGCTTGTTTTGCGAGAGAATGTCGAAGCCAGTGATAAACGCTCGTGCATTCCTTTTGATAAGCTTTTTACATGCTTGTTTCTGACTTCATAAAGCTCCAGGATATTTATAAGCTCATTTGCACGCTCTTGCGAGTAATCAGGGTACATATCTTCATAAAACGTAAAGACGTCTTGTACCTTCATCCAGTTTGGAAACACCATTGTGTCGGGGCAAAAGCTGACCTTTTTTCTGGCTTCAAGCCCCGGTTCTACGCTGTAGTAGTACTGCCTTGTACCTGTTGTCGGCTGCAGCAGTCCTGCAATGATTTTCATAAGTGTTGTTTTGCCCGAAGCGTTCGGTCCGAGCAGTCCGACTATTTGTCCTTGCTCAATCGTCATGTTGACGCCTTGGAGAGCGCGGCAACCTACAAATTGTTTTGTGATGCCATCGAGTTTAAGAATCGGTTCCAATGTCATCAACTCCTTTCAGATGATTTTCCAGTTCATTTAAGATTTCCTCTTTTTTCAGACCCAGAGCACACATTTCATCAACGAAGCGCTTTACCGAATCCGAGGTCAAATCCTTTCTCATTTTCTCGTTCATTTTCTCGTCCTCCGTAAAGTAATACCCCGTTCCCCTCTTGCTGCTGATGATGTTATCGCGCTCCATTTCTTGATAAACACGTTGTATCGTATTTGTGTTCACTTGTAATAGTGCAGATAGCTCACGAATAGACGGTATACGGGCACCGGGGGTAATGTCTCCGCGTACAAACGCCCGATGGAACTGCAGGATAATTTGGCGGTAAATCGGCAGCCTGTCGTCAAACGATAAGCTCCACTTTTTATATAAATCCATTGTGCCACCTCCTTGAGTGTACCACTACACTAGCACACTGTGATTCGCTTGTCAACAGTTTTTTGTAAAAAATAGTGAAAACCATCACTTTGATGGTTTTCACTTTCCCATTAAAATCAAGTGCTCATTTTGACCACTTGATTTTTTCATTGCAATTACTCACTCCGTTACCAGCGCATACGCTGAAATTTTCCTTATTCTGACCGCTATCAGCATTGATACTATGTAGGTAAGCGCGCTGAGGGCGAGGCAGATGATTATGACATGAGAGAACACAATCGGCAGGTTTAGCTTCGCTATTCCCATACTTGCGGTGAAGCCCATCATCATTGGGTTGAAGCCGATATATCCTGCAATCGCTCCGACAACTATACCGATTATTGCGGTTGGCATAATGTTTAATGCAATTTGATTCATTAGCTGCAAGGTTGTAAAGCCTACCGCCTTCTGTATACCGAGCTCTCTTCTCCGCCGCAGGATTACTGTCCTGAGTACCATAAACAGTGTCAGAATGATTACAAAAACTGTTATTGAAATAATTCCTATTGCAACGGCTGTGAATATACCGCCTATACCCGCCATTGATGTTTCCATTTGGATGAACATATTGATTACCATGTTAAAAACGATGTCTTCTTTGTCTGTTACGTTATCAATAAAGTTTTGTACATCAACGCCGCTGTTTAGGTACACTGATACACTTGCTAAGATAAAATCGGAATGCAAACGCCTGATACCGTCGCTTGTCATCAAGCCGTTTATGCCGTTACCGTTCATAAACTGCACGACTCCGGTGATAAGAAAGTCTTGCGTATTTCCTTCAAACTCGATTGCAATAGTGTCTCCTGTGCTTTTACCGAGAATTCTGAGCAGCGGAGTACCAAAAGCCACCTCATTATCATGTATCGGATAACGGCCACTGACAAGCATTCCACCTTCAAGCTTGCTGCTGTCCTCCACACCCAGTATTACAACTGACACTTCATCTATCAGCATCATTATCGGAGAAAAAGAGTATGCAAGAACCTTTCGTACATCGGGGTGGTTTTCCATTCTTTCTATGAAGCCTTCTGTTTCTTCGTCATTTGCCAGCATAAAACCTGCATCGGAAATCTCTCCGAATACTGAGCGTGCAAAGTCCTCGCTGCCTTCATTCATGCTATGATTTGCAACTACGCCAATAACCGATGAAAGAGTTATCAAAGCGAAGATTATCGCGACAGTAACAGCTTGTTTTTTATTTTGAAAGAAATGTTTTAGGGCAAGAAGCAGTGTAATTGAAGCTGCGGATTTTTCAAGCGGAAGCGGATTCTTTTTGAAATTGTGAGTTGCTAAGCCGCCTCTGAGTGCGATAAGCGGGTGCAGCTTGTTTATTCTGCGTGATGTTAAATATGAGATAATCGCTACTGCGAATGTGATTGATATTATTGTTATAAGAGCTATTGCTAAATCCGGTTCGGGAGTCCATGTAAGACCCATCATTGGTGTAAAAATACCCGTAACTAATGGCGATGTAAAGAGAGATAGTAACACGCCTGAAATGCACCCGACAATTGCTATTAGTCCAAACTGGAGGACGATTGAAGAGACTATCTGGATGCTTCTGTAGCCAACCGCCTTTTGCGCGCCGATATTTGTCATTCCTTCTTCAATACTGTTGACAATGCGGAAGCGTATGACTATTAAGCTTACAATCATAAGAACGAGCGCAATTGCTGTTATTACAATTATTACTATCGTTGGAATCATTGTGCGTGAGCTAACCGCGAAATCCATTAAAGAGTACCAATATAAGCCGGTTGACGAGACTTTTCTGCTGAATTCAGCACTAAAATCCAATGATTCATTTCTATCATTAAGGCGAGCTGACAGCAATGTAATACCGACATTCGGAAATGAGTTTTTTATTTCTTCAAATCTTGAGTCGGAGACGTAAAAACGTAAGGTTGCATTCATTATTGTTCCAAACGACATTTCTTCCGTAACTCCCGCAATAGTGAAGCTAAGCGGAACACCAAATGCCTCGACGAAGAACTCATCTCCAAGACTATGTCCACCTGAATCAAAAACTAAATATGGAATATAGATACCTGAATCACTCAGCGGCAATGAGTCTCCGATTAACTTTGGTCTGTCCATTGTTTGTGAGTTATCTATGCGCGAAAATACTGATACGCAATTAATTTCTATATCATGTTGCAAAATTTGACCATGTCCTCCGGCTAGTTCCAGCCTTTCGATTTCTATAACATCGGGATGATTTTGCATAAAGCGCTCGCCCTCATCTATTGAATCGGAGCCTGTTTCAAAAATGGCTGTAAAATGCGGCGCGTGTGCCGCTTCGGCTCTTTGTATAACATAAGCGTCAAGCCCGGTAAAAAGCACAAGCCCGGTATTGAGCAGCAGCGCTGCTATGAGCACAAAAGCGAATAAGCTTATCGCTTGGCTTTTGTTTTTGCGAATATTCGCAATTGACAATCTTAAAATATTATTCATGACTAATATATCCTTTCAGGTGTGTCAGGGGGACGGTTCTACTGTCCCGTTATTTTGACCAATCATTTGTGCAAACTGACGGGACAGTAGAACCGTCCCCTTGTCACATCAAAACTCCATTTCGGCGAGGAATGCGTTTACTTTGTTTGTGCGCTCGGCATTGCCGGTTTCGTACTTGTCGAGGTTGCACTCGCCGCGGATTATGCCGTCTTGCAGGTAGAGGATGCGGTTACCGCGTCGGGCTGAGCGGATGTCGTGGGTTACCATGACTACGCTTTGTCCGTGCTCCTGACCTGCTGCAGGGGTGTTAATCGCGGTGAGTGCGTCGAGCACTGCTAAGCCGTTGGCGGAGTTCAGTGCTCCTGTTGGTTCGTCGGCAAAGATGATTTTCGGGTTGTTGATGAGCGCGCGGGCTATGCCTGCTCTTTGCGCTTCGCCGCCCGAAATCTGCTTTGGGAACTTGCTCCACGTAATCTCTGCGAGATTGAGAAGTGTGAGCAGTTCTTTCGCTTTGCCGACGACCGCTTTGCGGTTTTTGCTTACAAGAAAACCGCACGCGAGAATGTTGTCGAGAACACTCATGTTATCGAGCAGATAGATTTGTTGGAAAACAAATCCGCAGTTGTCGCGGCGAAATACTGCGAGCTTGTCATTTGACAGCTTGCTTATTTCTTTGCCCGAGAACTGTATTTCGCCGAGTGTCGGCTTATCCATTCCCGACAGCGCGTAAAGCAAGGTTGATTTCCCCGCTCCCGACGGTCCCATGATGACTGTAAAGTCACCTTCGTAAATTTCGAGGTCGAGATTTTTAAGTACATGCTGCTGCAGTCCCCCGCTCGAAAATGTTTTACAAAGCTTATTTGTCGATAAAATCGCATTTTTCATAGTATTTCAGGCTCCTTTTTGATTGCTGCACAAGAATTAATAATAAGAATTCTGTCCCAATAGTAGCATTCCAATTCTTAACAGGTCTTTGCCTATTCCTTAAATAATTCTTAAATAAGAAATCTGTCAAAAGAACCGCCCCCCCCGACAGGTTCTTGACATCTGTGGTATTATTTACTTATGCGGAAATGGAGGGGATTGTATGCATTTTACAAAAAATATTACTGATGATTTGGTTTGGGTTGGTGCTAATGACCGCCGCCTTGCAATGTTTGAAGGTGTTTATTCCGTTCCTTACGGAGTTTCATATAACTCGTATCTTCTAAAGGATGAAAAGACTGTTCTTTTTGATACGGTTGATAAAGCTGTGAGTCACAGGTTTTTTGAAAATGTAGCTTATGCGCTTGATGGAAGGCAGCTTGATTATTTAGTTGTCCAACATACGGAGCCCGACCACTCTGCAGTTATTGACGAGCTTTTGCTTCGTTATCCCAATGTGAAAATTGTTTGTAATGCAAAAATCCAAATTATGATTAAACAATTTTTTGGAATTGATGTTGATGCTCATATTGTCGGCGAGGGCGATACGCTTAATACAGGCAAGCACAATCTGACATTCGTAATGGCACCGATGGTTCATTGGCCTGAGGTTATGGTGACTTATGATACAACCGATAAGATTCTGTTTTCCGCAGATGCATTCGGAACATTCGGTGCACTAAACGGCGCAATATTCGCGGACGAGGTTGATTTCAACGCTGATTATATGAATGAAGCTCGCCGCTATTATACAAACATTGTTGGAAAATACGGCACACAGGTTCAGGCTTTGCTCGGCAAGGCTTCGACTCTTGAAATCAAAATGATTTGTCCTTTACATGGATTTGTATGGCGCGAAAACGTTACTGATATTATTTCAAAATATGCACTCTGGAGTTCATATCAGCCCGAAGAAAAGGGCGTAATGATTGCTTATGCATCGGTTTACGGCAACACGGAAAACGCGGCAGAGATTCTTTCGGGTCTGCTGCGTGATAAGGGGATTAAAACCGTTATGTTTGACGTTTCGGTAACTCCTGCATCCGAGATAATATCTGCGGCATTTCGGTGGAGTCACCTTGTATTTGCTTCTACAACATACAATGCAGGGATTTTTGTGTCGATGGAGGAGCTAATAAACGACCTCGTCGCACATAACATTCAAAACCGCACAATCGCCATAATTGAAAACGGCTCATGGGCGGCTACAAGCGGCAAATTGATGCACGAAAAACTCAGCAAATGTAAAAACATCAACATCCTTGAGCAAGGTTTAAGCATCAAGTCTGCTTTAACTCAGGAAGGGTTGTCAGAGCTTGAAGCAATGGCAAGTGCGATTGCAGCGGATTTATCTAAGTAATTGCGGATTTATCTAAATAATTGCTGATTTATCCAAGCAGTCTTAATTTATCAACAAAAAAAATATAAATAAAGGAGAACGAATATGAAATACGAGTGTTTTTGCGGTTATGTTTACGACGAGGCGGAAGGTGCTCCCGACAACGGAGTCGCAGCCGGCACAAAATGGGCAGACGTCCCTGCCGACTTCACCTGCCCGACATGCGGCGCCGGAAAAGACGCCTTTTCGGAAGTTTAAGCCAGCTTTAGCCTTAAAGTGACGGTGAAACTACCGTCACTTTTGCATTCAAGCTCGCCGTGCATTTGGGTTATGAGGTAGGAGCTGATGTATAGTCCGAGGCCGTAACCGCTTTTTTCGGCTGCGTTTTTTCCGCGATAGAACTTGCTTGTCAGTAATGTTAGTTCTTCTTCGGGAACACCATTACCATTGTCGGTGATTTCTACATCGAGAAACCCTCCGTCAATACTTGCTGATATACTGATATCAGTATCGGCATATTTATATGAGTTGCCGATAATGTTGTCAAATACTTGCTGCAGGCGAACTAAATCGGCGACAATAATGCACTCAGGTATTTCAAACGGCTTTACTCGATTTTTATAATCAGCATTCGATATAATATCGGGAAGAGTGGTGCTTTGAACTTCTGTCGGCGCGACACTCAGTTTCTCAAGCTCGTGCAAGGTAGCGTGGAACATATCTGTTATGAGTGTGTTTATCTGCTCAGCCTTCATTTCAATTTGCTTTAGTTGTGCTTGTTCCTTTTCGTTATCAGCACTGACAAGCATAAGCTCGACCGTCGCTTTGATTGAGGCGACGGGTGTTTTTATATCATGGCTGAGTGATGCGACAAGCTCTTTTTTACTACGCTCTGCAGCCCTTTCGTTTTCTCGTGCGGTTTTTAGTTCCTCACGCATTATATCAAAGCTTTCCGTAAACGCTCCGAAGCTGCCTCCCCTGTCCATTTTAAGCGGAATATCAAGCTCACCTGCCGCTATGCTCCTTGCAAATCGTTGCAGCTTTTGAAACGGCAATAAAATATTGCGCCTGATATGCAGCATAATAAAAACAGTTGCAGCTGTCATAAAGACCACCAGCACACACAATAATATAATCATACGGATATCGCGGTTTAATCTCGCTGCTTCCATCCGCTGATATTCTTGTTGCAATGAACGGGTTAGAATTTCCAGTGCTTCCGATTGGGTGTCACTTTGCGTTGCTGTAACAACCGCGTCATTAATAAAAACCGTATCGGGGTTTGGTAAAGGGTTATCTCTGAAAATCATCCAAATAACACAAATCACTATGATTGGTACGCCTATAGCAACGATAAGTGCTTTTTTCATCCTGCCCCCCCCTGCGAGGACGGCACATCAGCTTCAAAAACATACCCTGTTCCCCAAACTGTCTTTATATATCGCGGCTCATTAGGGTTATCTTCCAGTTTTTCACGTAAACGCCGTATATGCACATTTAGTGTATTATCTGTTGTGATTGAGTCTTCCCATACATTTTTAAACAACTCATCTTTTGATATGACTTTGTTTTTGTTTTTAACAAGATATACAAGCAGCTTATACTCCAGTGTCTTTAGCTGCACCTTATTTCCGCTGACATAAACAGCCGAACTCAAGAAATCAATCTTGATATTGCCGCACTCAAAATCAGGGTCTTCGTCACCCTGATATCTCTTGAGCACGACTTTGACCTTTGCAAGCAGGACAGATAGCGAATACGGCTTTTGGATGTAATCATCACCGCCTATATTCAGTGCCATTATCATATCATCGTCGCTGGTACGCGCACTGATGAATAAAATCGGCACATCTGTCGTTTCACGCAACTGCTTGCAAAGCTCAAAACCCGAATCATTTCCAAGATTAATATCAAGCAAAATGAGGTCGGTTTTGTTCAAGATGAAGAACTCTCTGCACGCCGCAGCATCGGAGGCCCAAGCACTTTTCACCCCAAAAGTATTAAGGTACTCACAAGTGCTCTCCGACAACAGTTCTTCATCATCAACTATAAGGCAGTCATATCTCATACTGCCATTATAGCACAAAAAGAGTCACAGGAGTGACGCCTGTTAATAAAACCTGTCAAAAGAACCAGTCCCCATAGTCTCGCAAGCGAGCCATTTAAGAAACGCAAGCGTTTCCCCTGACAGGTTTTATATCTTCAGATTTTTTATTACTGATGTTAGGAGGGTTTCGTAGTTTGTTGGTTTTATCAGGTAGTCGGCGGCGCCGACTTGTTTTGCTTTTGCGACGTATTCTCTTGTGGAGTTACCGCTTAGAAAGACTATTGGCACTTCAGCATATTCGGGAATTTTCCGGACTTCCTGCGCAAGCTCGTAGCCACTCATCACCGGCATATCAATATCGAGAATAAGCAAGCTAATTTTCTGTGTATAAAGAACCTTTAGAGCTGTTTTCCCGTTTGTTACGCGGAACACTTTAAAATGATTTTTCAGTACATTACTGATAAATGACAGACTCTCCGGCATATCATCCACTGCCAGTATTTTTATTAAGTAATTATTTCCTGCATATTGCTGGAGTACTTTAATCTGAGCCTCTTTAAACTCAAAAGCCAATGCTCTTGCTATCTTATACTCCTCGGTAACAATCGCACTCAGTATCTTGTCAAAAGCAAATGCAGTTTCATCATCGAATACATTCATATCCGAGATTACTTTATGTGCTTCTTTGACATCACCTTCGTCAAGCAAATTGATAAAAGTTGCAAGAGTGTGCACGATATCTGTGTACACTTCAACATTTTTTATGTGCATTACCTCGTCGCCGTAATATTGCGCCTTTTGAAGCTTAATAGATAACGTCATTAGATTCGCGATAAATGTTGCTATCAGCTCACTCGGATATCCCGTCCGCTCTATTCTGCGAATTATCAATTTAAGGTCTGCCTCAAGCAGCTTGGCATAAATGTCGGTGATTAGCGGAAGTGCTGACTCAAGAACCTCTGCAAGTGTTTTATATTCCATTACTCTTATGTTCTCGGATAGAGACTCGGCAAGAGATGGGAGCGCATCAATAAACCTATTTAATGCTCCATGAATCACCTCAAAGGGTGCGTCACCAGGTATTAAAAGCTCTTTTATGCTCATGTAGTAATATTGCTTATCCAATTAGTAAATCCTCCATTATTTGTATGCTTACGAGAATGTCTTCATAATCCAAAGCTTCCAGTGAAGAAGCAATTTTTTTCAAAAGTTCATCTATTTCCGGCTCATATTCGTAGCCGATGTACGGAGATAATAACTCCGTTGCTAATATGCTATCGTAGTTTTCTACGGCGGTCTTAACTTGAGGGATAATTTCAATGAGCAAGGATTTGTCGGATTTTTCCTTTAAGCCGCTGTCGTTCGATTGCAACGCTATATTTAATGCATCGGATAACTCACTGAGCTGTGTCCGAAATGCAGGATAGTTTTCATTAATAAATGATTCGTCTGCCTTGAGCGCGGCACGTTCAAGCTGTGCAGCACAAGCACTAAGCGTGCTTGCTCCGATATTTGACATAATACTCTTTATGCCATGGACTTCTACCTTAAACGCATCAATATCGCTGCGAATAAATCTGTCGGTTTTATCTATTCGTTCGGGCAGCATTCCGGCTGTGATTTTAACGGTGTCGATATATATCTCGTCCTTGCCGCCGTAGTTACTAAGTACAGAGTCGACAGTTAGACCGGGTACATCTCTTAGCCTTGATAATATATATGAGGACTCTGTTTGTTTATTACCGGCGTATTTTCTAAGAATCCTGTCCAGCTCGATTATATTAATCGGTTTTGGCATAAATTCATCAAAGCCACCTTCGAGGCACTCCTTCTTCATGCCTGCAATGACATTTGCCGTCAGTGCTACTACGGGCTTCTTATAGCCTTCCTCACGCAGTTTTTTAACTGTTTCCATACCATCCATTCCCGGCATCATGTAGTCCAAGAAAATAATGTCATAAACATTTCCCGAGCGAATCTCTTCGAGAGCTTCATACCCGCTTATCGCAGTAGCTGTTGTCAAGCCTCGTGATTCAATTAACCCCTGAGCAACAAACAAGTTTTCGACAATATCATCAACAATCAAAACCTTGCCTGACATCATCAATGCTTGAGCTTCCTTTAGTTTACTTATGCCGCCGGAATAACGAAAGCAGCTTAGCTCCTCGGCAGTCTCTTTTCCGATTGGGGTGATATCTACGGGCTTTTGCGGAATGTAAACTGTGAAAACTGAGCCGACACCCGGTTCGCTCTCCGTTTCTATTCTGCCGCCCATCAGTTCTACGAACTTCTTTGTGATACTCATACCGAGACCGGTTCCTTCCGTCTTGCGGTTATCCTGTTGATTAAACATGGAATATTCATCGAATAGCGTTAAAAGCTGCTCTTTTGTTAATCCACTCCCGGTGTCCTTAACTGTAAATATTATAGTTATATTGTCTCCTCTGACTTCTGAATCAATCGCAAATGTGACATTTCCTTTTCTTGTGTATTTTATAGCGTTAGAAATAAGATTATTTAATATCTGCCTAATACGTTGCTCATCACCGTGCAGCATAGACGGCAGAGTCTCGGCTGCTTCTACTGAAAATTCCACAAGCTTATCGCCTATTAATGTAATATCCAGTCGAGCAGTGTCGTAAATTAGGCGCGGCACACTGTAATCAACAGGCATAAGCTCAAGCTTCCCTGTCTCAATCTTTGACTTATCAAGCAAGTCATTTATTATTCCTAAAAGCATCCTGCTTGAGTTATTGATTTTATCAAATGCATCAAGTACCTCCGGCTGATTAGCAGTATTTGCAAGCTCAATCTCTGATATTCCGAGAATTACATTCATTGGCATACGTATCTCGTGACTTATCAGAGCAAGAAATTTACTCTTAGCTTGGGTCGCCTCACTGAATTTTGATGCACGTTGAATAGCAACATATCTGGCTTGTATAACGATAGTGATAAAAAGACTGATAGAAAGTGTACCTAAAAATGAAATCCATGTTTCGGGATATTCAATCCATGAGCCGGTATTGTAAATACGAAAATGCCACTCTGCATTGAGTATTGTTACAGGCCTTTCAAAATACGCGGTGCTTGTTGTGTGAAGGTCACTGTTGCTTACTATAATCTGCTTCTCCGAGGTGTCCGGATTTATTCTCCATATCTCATAAGAAACACCTCTGTTATCAAGCGAGGAGAGTGCGGCGTCATCTAAAGCCTCCGGAAACTTTAATGAAACAGTGACCAGCCCCCAAAAGGTTTTCTCTTCTGCTTCGGGATAAAGATATACAGGATATCTACCGGTCAGCCCGAGGATTCCCTGTCGCAGTATAAATGGTCCGCCCATGACAAGCTCACCGGTATCTCTTGCCGCGATTGCTTCCCTGTTTCCGGCATGGTCATTTTCATCAAGAAAGTTCAGTCCTATTACTGTCGGGTTTTCTTCAATCGGATAAGCATCGATGACGATACCGTCGGGAGCCAGCAGGAACGCAGCCAGCGCAGGCACATCGGCAGCCAACACTGCCGCTACCCTATGAAAGTCTTTGACCTCGCCATCGCCTGTGATGACCAGTGCAGCAAGCGCCTGTGTTTTATATAGTTGCTGAGACAGGACTTCATTTATTCTGTAGCTTCGCTCGAGGATAAGCCGTTCTATCTCTTCATTATCTTTATTAATTCTGTTTTGAACTGTTAAAAAGCCCATAGAGCCGCAAAGCAGGAATGTAATAAGGAATGTAACTACAATTATAATTTTCAGCATACGGGTACTCTCCGGTTTCCTAAATCAACTTGGTTTATAACGTAACCAGACTAATTTAGCACACCGAGTATAACAACACTATAGCAAAATTATATCAAAGTAACAGCAAATAAAAATATTTTTTACTCAATTTTTAGAGCCAGCATTGTGATGTCGTCAAACTGCTCCTCACCATCGGCAAAAGCATCGACCTTGGCTCGCATATAATCCAATAATTCTTTTGCGCTGCTGTAATTACATTCATTTATTATATTAGCAAGCCGCGGCTCCGAAAGCTGTTCCTTTTTCGGGTTTTCGGCCTCGGTTACACCATCTGTGTATAAAAACAAGGTGTCGCCTTTTTGAAGAAGTATCTCTTCCGGCTCATATTTTGTATCTGTCATGAAGCCGGGCATAAGGCTCGGCTTGACGGTAAGCCAGTCAAATTTGCTGCCATGCTTAATAAGCGGTACATCATGTCCGCCATTGACATACGAGAAGCGCCCGGTCGTTATCTCCAGGACTCCTAAAAAGATTGTTACAAACATACACTCATCATTACCCTCGCACAGCATATTATTAACAAGCTCCATAACTTCGGCAAGCGGCTTGCCTTGCTGCGCGGCGTTTTTAAGTATGGTCTTCGCTCTTACCATAAAGAGTGCCGCAGGAATACCCTTGCCCGATACATCTGCAATGACAACAGCCAATTTATTATCGTCAATAAAGAAAAAGTCGTAAAAGTCACCACCGACTTCTTTTGCCGGGTCCATAAGTGCATAAATATCAAACTCTGTCCTGCCGGGGAACGGCGGAAACTCGGTTGGCAGCATACTGCTTTGGATTTTTGCGGCAATCAACAGCTCCGATTGAATGCGCTCTTTTTCTGCTCTTTCAAGCAGCACTGTTTCGGTTACATCCTGTATGATGATTATATACCGCAGAAGCTTTTCTCTGTCGTGGATATATGTGATATCTGCTTTATGAAAACTGCTTGCATCGTTCATTTCAAACGAAATAGTACTTTTTGCGGTTTTTTCATCAATTTGCCAAAGCTCCTCGGGCCACCCTGCCGCCTGGCATATCGGCGAATATTTTTTCATACCCTTCAAGGATGGAAACAAAATCTCGGCAGCATTGTTTGCACTAAGGAAATTACCGTCTGAGTCTGTAAGTACAATTGCTTCTTTTATGGAAGACAGAATCATTTCCGAGGTTTTTGCATTTGAATAACGGTTAAGCTTTAATACACGCAGCAGGCGCAAGAGTCTGAGAAGCCTGAGAATAGTCATGTTGACGGGGAAAACCATAGGCAGATAGAACGGGATAATTGCAACTATATCTACAATCGACATAGGTGATAACGCATATTTCAAACGTGCTTTGAATGGCTTAATACGCGGATATAAAATATCCACAGTCCATATACGCAGAATATACTCTATTGTAAATATAGCCACGGAAACTGCTTCTATTATATTAAACAGCGATTCACTGCCCGGCGGCAAGACCTCCACAAGGTCAAGGACAACCACCATGACATTAACTATTATCAAAGAAGTTATAACAATACTGAAAATTCTGTTTGCAAGGCTTCTATGCCCGTCATCGCGGACTATATCGCATACTTTTCGTTTTAAACCGGTATACATCTTACATTACCTCGCCCGTTTCGGATTTTCCTTTGGAAATGGTGAGGATGTTTTTACCGCCTTCATATCCGTACTCTGTTTCGTCCATCAGATTTTTAACAAAATGAATGCCAAGACCACCGATATCGCGCTCCATAATGGGTGCATCCAAATCAGGCTCAGCGCCATCAAGAGGATTAAAGGGCGTTCCCGAATCTTCGAATCTTATAATTGCTTTTTCGTCAATTTTTACGGATAGAGTCACATCACCCGGCTGTTCCGGTTTATATGCATACGATGCTATATTGACAAACACCTCTTCTACTGCAATGAGGATTTCCGGATATAGTCTTTCAGGAAAATCATGCCGCCTGAGCTCATCCTCTACGAAGCTCATCGCTTTACCTGTATAATCCAAAGTCGCTTCTAAGTTTAATGTTACCATCATACCACCATCATCTGCTGCAATGCAGACAGCCCCATCACGTTTTTTACTACATCGGACGGGTCTTCAATCCGAAATCTGCCACCCGCTTCAATGCAGCTTTTATAAGTTTTGAGAATAATTCTAATTCCAATAGAAGTCATTATCGTAACTTCCTTCATGTTCAGGACAATCACGCTAATGCCCTCTGCAAGCACATCGGTCAGTGTCTTTTCGAAATACATTTCATTAGCAGTTGTAATCCTGCCGATAACCTTAAATTTTGCACCGGCTTTTGATTCCACTCTCTCCATTGATAATTCTCTCATGTAAATCACACTCTCTTATAATTATACTACCAGCATTTCTTCAAGCTTTGAAAGCTTCAAAACATTTCGTACGATATCTGAGGGGTTTTCTATTTGAAACTTGATGCCTTTTTCTTGCGCGGTTTTGTACGCTTTAAGAATCACCCTTATTGCGATTGAGGTAAACACAACGACTTTGTCCATATCGATTGTTAAGCTCTTAGGATTGCTGCTGAGTGCATCATTTAGAGCTTTCTCAAACTGCGTGGCAGTGTTATAAACGATATATCCCACCGCTTTGAGCTTTACACCGTCGGTTTCGGTCTGCGAGGTGATTGTAAAATCAGTTTTTTCCACTTAGAGTTTCCTCCTCTTTTTATCAATGTATTTCATATACGTATAACGATTACGTCCGTTTTGCTTTGACAGATATAATGCCTGGTCGGCACGTTTGATAAAATCTTCGCCGTCCATCGGATGCTCTCCGCTTACTGTTGTAAGACCTATCGATATGGTTACATGGCTTGCGGCTTCGTTTTGCTCATGCGTGATATTGAGCCCTCTGACACTATTTAGAATATTGTCCGCCATGTATCGGGCACCGCCGTCATCAGTGAAGGGTAAAATGACACAAAATTCTTCCCCTCCGTAACGCACAACGAAATCATCGGGGCGGAACAGGGTTTTAGATATTGCTTGCGCCACTTCCCTCAGGCAAGTATCTCCTTCACTATGCCCGTAAGTGTCATTATATTTCTTAAAGTAATCAATGTCCAGCATCATCACGCTGAGATTGCCGCCGGAGCGAGTGAGTGCGTTGGTGACACGTTTAAGATTGTCATCAAGATAACGCCTGTTATAGATCCCCGTCAGTGGGTCAATATAAACTTTATCGGCAAGAATGACATTACTTTCATACAGCTCAACAGTAGTATTGTCTGAAATGATAGTAGTAAGGCGATGCTCATCGAGCAGCTTCCCATACTGTTCAACAAGGTTTGTATATTCTTTGAATTTAAACTTCTCACCACTCTTGACTGCCTGTATAACAGCCTTGGCATCCTCAAATATACGCTGCTCGTCAGCCAGAATGTCTATAGTTTCTTCCATATATGCGACGACCTTTCGTTCAGTTATGACTGTACGTTTTTGTATGCAGAATTTGTTGAACAGTATACAGTTTATTTTCCTAATATGCAAGTTCAGGAAGTATTTACGAAGTATATAACTCACGGTGGTATGCCTTATCTTGGAAATCTTCGTTTTGAAGAAGCGCCGTCACAAACTTACTTGCAGGATTTATTTAACTCTGTTGTCCTCAAGGATATCATCAAACGCAACAAAGTCCGTGACGTGGATTTACTGGAGCGAATAATATCTTATGTTATGAGCAATGTCGGCACTATATTCTCTGCGGCTGCAATATCAAAATATTTCAAGAGCGAAAATCGTATAACAGCACCGGAAACGATTCTGAACTACATCAAATATTGCATAGACGCATTTTTGTTCTACCAAGTCCGAAGGCAGGATTTGCAAGGTAAAAAGCTACTGGCTGTCAATGAGAAATACTACATTGCCGACCATGGTCTCCGCGAAGCTGTTTTCGGAGGTAATGCAAGGGATATAAATCTCATACTGGAAAACATCGTTTTTATGGAACTCATTCGCAGAGGGTATAAGGTCACTGTCGGTATAACAAACTCTAAAGAAATAGATTTTGTCTGCGAGAAAAAAAACGAAAAACTTTACATCCAAGTTTGCTACCTGCTTGCCTCCGAAGAAACAATTGAGCGTGAATTCAGCGTTTTCAAATCCATAAAGGATAACTATCCTAAATATGTACTCTCACTCGACGAGTATGACATGAGCCGCGACGGAGTCAAGCATAAAAATGTCAGAGACTTTTTATTGGCGAAAGACAGGGGGACGGAGTCTCTGTCTTGATTAATCCTGTGGTTCTTCCACCTACTCTATTGAATATCATAACATATTATGGTAAAATCCAATTAGCGAAAGGCAGGAGTTCGTATTGACATTTTATAATGATTCGTCGTTTGATTGGGACGAGAATAAAAACGCCGCAAATATGTTAAAGCATGGAGTATCATTTTATGAAGCAATGACGGTTTTTGATGATGATAATGCATTATACAAGCCCGATGTGACTAATTCAAATGATGAAGATAGATTTATAATTCTTGGTTTCAGTTCTAACCCTCGGTTATTAATTGTATGCCATTGTTACAGAGAAAGTGAAAAAGTAATAAGAATTATTTCTGCAAGGAAAGCAACAAATTCAGAACGTGACCAATATGGAGGTTGATTATGAAAGATAATTATGATTTCTCAGATGCTGTAAAAAATCCGTTTGCGGGCAGAGAAAAAGGCAAGTACACTGTAACTATTCATTATGACTATACTGATGAACCCGATAAAGAAGCTGCTCCGCAGAGCGCAGATGTCTTGCCGCAACCGATACAAGCATAAATAATCTGAACATTTTCCCTGAGTATGCGCCGCCGTTTTATATGGCGGCGCATTGTGCTTTATCTAAGCTTCCGGCTCATCTACCGTTGGCTCCGGTGGCGGAGGTGGCGGAGGCGGCGGATTTGTCGGTTCGGGCTTCGGCGGCGCGGCTGCCTCAGGCTCCGGCGGTTTTGTTGCTTCCGGTGCTTTCGGCGTTTCGCCCGTTTTCGGCTCAGTCGGCTCTGCACCGTCGCCTATCGGTGGCTCGCGATTTAGCGGCTCCACTCCATCGCCTGTCGGCGGTTCTGTTCCATCACCGACTGGTGGCTCTGTGCCATCGCCTGTCGGGTCGCCATTCGGCGGCTCGGACGGGTCTGTCAGCTCGCCCGTCTCAGGCTCCGGCGGCTCCGTGGAGTCTGTTATCAACAGAGTTCCTGATTGCTGAATAGGCGAACCTCCCGAATTTATAGAGTCATCATCCCAAATTGCAATAATAATTACATTACTAGCGGGCATTGTAAAGTTTGTCGGTGTGGCATTCTGATCATCAAGAGTAAGATTGCTGGGTATAACTTCCCAGTGGCTAAATGTATATCCCGGTTTCATTCCGGCAATAATCATGATATTGTGACCCTCTAAAACACTTTGTAAAAGCGGATCCATTTCCCATGTATCCATATTGATCGCGTTACGCCCAAGTGCACCGTCTGAAACCACCGTGACAGTGAACTGCCAGTTTGCGGTTACAGTCACATCGTTGCCCGGCATTATAAATGTAGAAACAGGAAAACCTTGAACAATACCCGTTGGAATGTCCAGCGAAGTCCACCCTGCGAATGTAGCGCCACCTAAATGCATACCGGGAAATATTTCGACAATATCACCGGGTGCATAAGAACCGCTTCCGCTTGCACCAAATGCACCTTCTGAAACCACATTGACAGTGAACAGTGTCCCCTCTTCAACCCAGTTTGCAGTAACATCTACATCAAACGCCGGCATTGTAAATGTCGTTTTTTCACTACTCAAATTAGGCATGCCAATTATTGTAAGTGGAACAGAGTCTGATGTTCCTGCATATGTTACACGCCAACCGATAAATGTGTGGTCTGCCCGTGTTCCTGCATCTATTTCGACAGTGTCGTTCATAAAATATGTACCACTACCCGAATCACCTGTCGCTCCCGTTGATATCACATTGACCGTGTATGGTATTGGAATCCAGTTTGCCATAACTTTTACATTGTTCACTGGCATTGTAAACATAGCAGAATTGCCAATTTCAGTAATACCCGATGGAATGTCCGGCGACGCAGTCCATCCGTCGAATGTAGCACCTGCTCGAGTTCCTGCATTGATGATGACAGTATCACCAGGTGTACGTAAAGAGCTTGCGATTGGATTTGTTGTACCCTCAGAAACCACTATGAGAACTGACTGCTGTACTTGTGGCATATCTGCCCAGTTTACAGTAAGAATCACATCGTTTGCAGGCATTCTAAATGAAATCTGTGTAGGCCCACCCGGCAATATTGGGTCATCTTCTGTAAACGGAATGTCCGGTGAAACAGTCCATCCAACGAATGTGGTATCTGATCGTGGCCAAGGAGAAAATTCAGCAATCGTTCCCGATGTTTGCATAAGGCTCATTATTGGCATCATTGAGCAACCGGGCGAAACCAGTGTGACAATGAATTGCTCCTCCTTATCCCAATTAGCAGTGACAGTTACATCACCACTAGGCATTACAAATGAGTTCAATGAGGAGTTAATCGGAAATTGAAGAGTAACATTATCGGATGTGACAGTCCATCCCGTGAATATTTGTCCCGATTTGTTTCCGGCTTCTATAAAGATTGGTATACCCGGTGTAAATGACGGACCACTATCACCCGTTGCATCACCACTGGTGTTTATGAAAGAAAAATCACCGGCATCAATTATTTTGACTGTGAATTTATCCGGTGGCAGTTCTTTCCAAATTGCGGTGACAGTTACATTATTGGCAGGCATTGTAAATGAAGCTGCGCCAGGGAAAGTAGAAGAGTTTTCATAAGTAAAACCGGGTGACGGTAAAGCCGGTGAAGCAGTCCATTCTATAAATTCATAACCCGCTTTAAATCCGGGAAAAATTCTGACAGTAGAACCGGATGCATGAGAACCGCTCTGTGTTGGATAGTCTCCACCATCAGAAACCACCGTGACTGTGTGAACAGAGCTAACCGTGATTACTGCTACATCCGATTTTATCGTTGGTATACCGTAGGAACTTACTTCAACATAGTAATAGTATATTCCGGGCGTTGTGTAGGGTCCAACTATGGCGATATCCCCAATAGCACCGGCAACAGGAGTGCCGCCGATATTGCTGTTGGTTGTATTATAATACCATTGGTAAGAAATCGGAAATCCGGTGTTCACGTTTGCAGAAACAGCCAGCAGACCACCAGACCCCACTTGTGAATTCTGTGAAACCGGTTGTGCTGTTATTGTTATTGTTGGTATTATTTCTACCCATGTTGCCGTGATTGTTACACTATTTGCCGGCATAGTGAATCTATGTGTTGGAAAGCCCGGTTGCTGGGGCAATGGGGTTAATGTTACACTGCCTGATGTGACAGTCCATCCGTCAAAGCGGTATCCAAACCGCAGACCTGGGTTTAAATCGACAGGGAAACCTTGTGCACGCATTCCGCTTGGAGTTGCATTTTCTCCTCCGCTAACAACTGTAAGATTTTGCAACGGCGCAACGGGAGGTGCAACTGTTACCACCGATACATTTGATGTTCTTGAAGTTCCGCCTGCTGCACTTACGACAACATAATAATAGTATGTTCCTTGCGTAAGGTTTGTCGGTATAAAGAACGACTGACCGGTTGCACCGGGTATTGCTCTGCCTCCGGTGTTGCTGCCTGTTGTATTAGAATACCATTGGTAAGTTAATGATGCGATTCCTGTTCTGGTCGCTGTTACAGATAAACTTCCCGATATACTGCCTTCATTCACCGTTAGAGTTGCTCTCGGTTGTTGAGTTATTGTTATAACCGGTGGTGTCATCAGTATTGCAGGTGGTGTCGCAATATTTACCATCGGCTCTGCCGGTGTCTGCATAGACGCTCCTTGCTCTGACGAGCCTTGTGGAGGCGGTTCTGTAGTTACCGGAGTAGGAGGTGTATTATCATTCTGCGAAGAGATACTTTCATTGCCCGAAGATGCTGCACTTAGCCCCATATCTTCAAAGATTGATGTCACTTCATCTTCTGTCCAGATTCCGCTATCGAGCATAAATTGCTCATCGGGTACCCACGCTATGTACTCAGTGTGCTCTTCGTCCGGATTATGCACGGCATTCATCATTTCAAGCAAAGGTGAGCCTTGCTGCTCTTCTCCTGAGTTCTCTGCTCCAAACTCAAACACTTGGTCTCCGATGGAAATTAAGTTGCCGTCTTCGTCTCTTGTGACGCCCGAATCAAACGAAGTTTGCTGCGCTTGTATATTAGACTGGGGGTCGAGCACTACGTCATATACGACTGAGGCGGTGGAAACCACTGTCGTCACAGTAACGCTGAGCATAGCTACGCCCATCGTTCCGCTGGATGCGACCGAGTTGAGAAGCGCAAACGCTTTGCTCCCCACGCTAGTCCCGGCATTTCCTGCCAGCTGCGCGGCGGCAAGAGCTTCTGTCTGAACGCTCTGCCAGCTTTGTACCCATACTTTAAGTAATCCCAACATGATAATTTCTCCTTATAGATAACTAATTTGTTAATAATCAATATTACTGTGCCAACCAAAACGGTATATACAAAACATCATTTTCTTTATCCAAACGGTCTTTAGATATAACTATCGAAACCGGTATCTTAGCATTTGAAAACACCTGACGGAACTTTAACAATGATGTTTGAGTTGCGTTTGCTTTATATTTCACTTCGATAGGAAGTACACCGGTTTTCTTATCTATTACCAAATCAACCTCGATTCCTTTCTCTCTCCAATAATATAACGACCAAAGATGATCCTCACAGACTGCCAGTGCATCTCTTGCACAGATGCTTTCAACAATACGCCCCGTTTGTGTATCGGTTATTTCCGGCAACCGGAGCATAGCATTAGCGATACCATTGTCCAAAATATAAAGTGTTTTATTTTTCCGCAAGGTTATTCCTGTATTTGGAGCATAATTACTCAGTTCAATGGCTATATACGCCTGCGATAAATATTTTAAATAAGTACTTACGGTTTCGTTATCACAGCCAATTGTATCCGCGATTGTTTTCATGTTAAAATCTTGTCCGTTGTTGTCTGCTATGAAAAACAATAGTTTCTCTAATTTATCAGCTGCTTTTATCTTATAGATTCTTACAATGTCACGATATAAACCTTGCCCGATAATATCGTCAACAAGCCGTTTTTGCCAAAGATTTGTGTTTTCACTCATAAAATACTCTGGATAACCACCGATTAACAAGAACACTTGCAATGCTGCATTTATATATGGCTTAAATATATCCCACTGCCATACTTGTTCAGTCAAAGCGTTATAATAAGTAGTCGGATCAGTATAGAGACTCTCATTTGGAATAATTTTCAAGAAATCTTCGACTTTATTATCATTTCGGTATACTGACCAAAAGCGGAGAAACTGCATCAAACTTAAAGGCATAAGGCGCATTGTGTCCGTGCGTCCCATGAGCGATTCTTTTGCTCCGTCGAATAAATGGCTTGCAGAAGAACCACTTACAACGAATTTTATTTTATAGTGCGGGTCGTAATAATTCTTTAACCATAACTGCCAACCGGTAAACATATGAATTTCATCAATGAAGACATAGACTTTATCCTTTAGTTCTATAACCGTCTCATGGAGTACGTCATTTAAATACGCCTCGATAATATCCCCAATAGATGTCTTTCCGTCAAACAGAGTGGGGTCATCACAACTGAAAAATAAAATACGCTTTGGTGCTATGCCGTTTTTTAGCAAATAACCGATAGTTTGCTGCATTAATGTAGATTTGCCGACACGCCGGGGTCCGGTAATAATTTGTATTCTTCGTGTGCTTAATCTTTCAACCACGGTATGGAGTTCATTGCGAGCCAGCTTATATACAGAATCTATATATGACTTACCGGTAACCCACCAATCATTCCCGCGACCAAGAACTGCTGTTGTCATTAATATTCACCTGCCTAAATAGAGCATTTTCGCCATTTTAGCACATAGTGCGGTTACGGTCAAGATATTTGCGTCGTTAGTGCGGTCATGTTCGCACTACGCCCTAGGCAGAGGTGTGAATTTTCCCAAACTAGTTGGGTAGTGATTAATCCTGTGGCTCTTCTGCCGGTGGCTCTGATGGCGGCTCCGGTGGATTTGTTGTCCCTTGTTCCGGCGGGTCGCCTGTCTCAGGCTCAGGCGGCTCTGTCGAGTCGCTTGTCGGCGGAGCAGGCGGCTCTGCGGACTCGCCTGTCTCAGGCTCCGGCGGTTCAGTAGAGTCGCCTTTTGGCGGTTCCGGTGGGTCTGTTAAGTCAGTTGCCAACAGACTTCCGCTCTGCAGAGCAGGCGGTGGTGGTGGCGGTGGCGGTGGCGGTGGTGGTGGCGGCGTAGGTGGATCGCCCGGTGGTGCATTCTCTACCCAGTTGGCTTTGACAACTACAGAATAAGACGGCATTATGAATGAATGTGTTGAACCGTCAGGTTCGGGAACGTCAAGTTCTCTTACAACAATTGGATCTAAATCA
>Ga0123356_10000231_pt1 | contig 64885 bp, 48 predicted proteins | sample TergutEmb28metaG_2_FD_92546 | JGI IMG/M metagenome (GOLD analysis project Ga0123356, IMG submission 92546) | Embiratermes neotenicus P3 segment gut microbial communities from Petit-Saut dam, French Guiana - Emb289 P3 | ecosystem: Host-associated > Arthropoda: Insects > Digestive system > Gut ...
ACAAGATACTTCACCGTATTGAGGATGTATTCGGCTATATGCGAAAGTTTGAAACAAAGGAACAGCAACTGTCGCTGTTTTAAGCTATCCGGCCCAGTTCAAACTGCGACCGACAGCCTTGCGCCATCCTTTGAGCAGGGCTGTTTTTTTATCTGCACTGATTTGCGGTTCAAATTTAACATCACACCGCCACAGGCGTTTTAGTTCATCCAGGCTTTTCCAGACACCAACGGCAGCTCCTGCCAGATATGCCGCGCCCAGTGCAGTTGACTCACTGACCTTTGGCCGGCACACCTGCTTTGCGGAAATATCCGCTTGAAATTGCATGAGAAGGTTATTGACGGACGCACCACCATCCGCCCTTATTTCAGTTATCTCCAAGCCCGTATCGCTTTCCATGGCACATATCATATCGTAGCTCTGGTATGCTATCGATTCCAGTGCCGCGCGCATTATATGTTCACGTGTTGTGCCTCTTGTAATTCCTACGATACATCCTCGCGCATACATATCCCAATACGGGGAGCCCAGCCCCGTAAATGCGGGTACTAAATATACGCCTCCCGTATTTTCGACCTTTGATGCATGGTATTCCACATCACGGCTTTCGGGGATAAGCCTCAATCCATCCCTAAGCCACTGAACCACCGCACCTCCTGAAAAAACACTGCCTTCAAGTGCATATGACGGCTTCTCCCCGACACCCGCCGCTATTGTGGTTATCAGACCGTTTTTGCTGTGGTATGCTTCAGTGCCGGTATTCATCAACAGGAAGCAGCCGGTACCGTAGGTATTTTTCACCTCACCCTTTTCAAAGCAGCATTGCCCGAAGAGAGCCGCCTGCTGGTCACCGGCTATCCCGGCAATCGGCACATCGACACCCTGCACACCGGTATAACCATATATGCCGCTTGAACCGTATACATCCGGTAGCATTGAACGCGGGATGTCAAAAGCGGCAAGCAGCGTATCATCCCAATCAAGCTTTCGAATATCAAAAACCATAGTTCGTGATGCATTGGTGTAATCTGTTACATGGACTTTGCCATCTGTCATCTTCCATATCAGCCATGTATCAACAGTACCAAAGAGAAGCTCGCCGCGACTTGCTTTTTGTCTTGCGCCTTCGACATTATCCAGAATCCATGCAATTTTTGAACCTGAGAAATACGCATCCGGAATCAATCCTGTCGTACATTGTATAGCATCAGTAAGGCCTTCCGACACAAGCTTTTCTATTATATCGGCAGTTCTGCGGCATTGCCATACGATAGCATTATACACAGGCTTTCCTGTTGCCTTATCCCAGACTATTGTTGTTTCACGTTGATTTGTGATGCCGATTGCGGCAATGTCTTTTACACTTACACCGCTTTTTGCAACGGCTTCCATCATCACAGCTATTTGTGACGAGTATATTTCCATAGGGTCATGCTCAACCCATCCTTCACGCGGATATATCTGCGTAAATTCCTTTTGTGCCATTGTTACAATGTTCTGCGCCTCATCAAACAAGACGGCACGTGAGCTGGTTGTGCCCTGATCGAGTGAAAGCAAGTATCTTGGCATCTTGAACTCCTTACATGCTTTGTACGTTGCTAACTATTTAATTCAGCGTTTAATACATATTCAGCGGCGGCAAATCCGGCCTTTTCTGCTTCAAGCGTAACATTGTCTACGATGTCGTGTACGTGCAAGGCATTGCCGCAAACGAAAATTCCCGGTACAGATGTCCGGATGTTTTGCCCTTCAATTTCTATGCAGGCTGCGTTTAAAAGCTCGTTTTCGGGTATCAACCCTGCCGAAAGTAAAACTGTGTCGCACTCAAATGTCTTCTCCGTACCGTGCATTACCTTGCGGTTTTTATCTATCTCAGAGACTTTAACACTTTCAACCCTTGTTTTTCCGCATATGTCCGTGACCGTGTGCGATAAAAGAAGGGGGATGTCAAAATCATGAAGGCATTGGACAACATTTCTTAATAAGCCTCCGGGATGCGGGAGTATTTCAATAACCGCAAGCACTTTTGCTCCTTCAAGCGTCATACGCCGCGCCATTATCAGCCCCACGTCACCGCTACCAATTATAACAATCCGTTTTCCGGGCATATATCCTTCCATATTGACATAACGCTGTGCAGCGCCTGCCGTAATGACACCTGACGGGCGATCTCCCGCAATTCCCAACGCTCCGCGGGCGCGTTCACGGCAGCCTGTCGCCATTACAATACTATGTGCAGATAATATCGAAAAGCCAGCCTCTTTACCGGATAAATGTAAATTAAGGTCTTTTGTCACCTCAAGGGCCATTGTATCTGTTTCAACTTCTATCGATGTACCGGACAGCAGTTTAATAAAACGATACGCGTACTCCGGACCTGTCAGTTCTTCTTTGAAGTATTCCAATCCGAACCCGGTATGTATGCATTGATTAAGTATACCGCCAAGCTCTTTATCCCGCTCAATTATCAGGATTTTACGCAACCCTTTTTCCCATGCCGAATATGCTGCCGCGATACCGGCAGGACCGCCGCCGACAACTATAAGCTCATAGTGCCTTTCTCTTTCCATCATAACTTTCCCTTGGTTTTTGATGTCAGTACATATGTACCCTTTTTATCCTGCAACACCTCAGTTGGATTGCATTTGTAATAACAGGCAAGTATCTCAAGCACGCGCGGTCCGCAAAATCCACCCTGACAGCGTCCCATACCCGCACCGGTGCGGCGTTTAATTGCGTCTATCGAAAGCGGGGGTATCGGAGATTTGAGAGCGTCGAGTATCTCACCTTCGGTCACGGTCTCACAACGGCAAATCACACGGCCATAAGCAGGGTTGTCGGCTATCAGTTTATATTTTTCATCAGGGCTGAGCTTATTAAACCTGACTCTCTTACGTGAATCAACAAGCCTTTTCTTTTTCTTCAGTTCATCTCCGCTCCCGGAAAGCAAAACTGCCGCCAGCTTTGCAATTGCAGGCGCAGCGGTAAGACCCGGCGACTTTATTCCCGCCAGGTTTATAAAGCCCGGCTTTGCTTCCTTGATTATGAAATCATCAATCTCCGTGTGAGCCCGGTTACCGGAGAAGCTTCGGATTACCGCGTTAAAATCTATGCCGGGCACAGATTTTCTTGCAGTTTCTTTCACATATTCGAGCTCATTTTGTGTCGTTGATACGTCATCCCGCTCTTCTGCAATAATATTTCCCGGACCAACCAGAAGATTACCGTGTACTGTCGGTGTTACCAGCACACCCTTTCCGGCTTTTGTCGGGCATTGAAAAATAACGCTGTTTACGCGTGTTCCCTCGCTTTTGTCCAGCAACCAATACTCACCCTTTGCCGGAGTTGTCGAAAATTCCGGTTCAGATACCATATTATGAATCTCGTCTGCATAAAGCCCTGCTGCATTAATAACTGCGCATGCTTCTACTTCGCCTTGTGTTGTAAGAATCCGGTAACCATTTTCTATTACTTCAATCCCTGTAACAGAGCATTCCAGTTTAATTTCCACACCATTTCTGACAGCAGTCTCAGCGAGTGCGAGTGTATATTCCCACGGATCCACAATCATGGCTGTCGGGGCGTGAAGCGCAGCGACAACATTCTCGTTGATGTTCGGCTCTATCTCCATCACTTGCTTCCTTGATAAAACCGTTACGTCTGTTACACCGTTTTCTTTTGCTTGTTTATATAAATGCCGGATAATTTCAACTTCCTCTTCTGAAAGCGCCAATACCATGGCACCGCAGTGCCTGTGGGGAACATCCAGCTTCTCACACAGCTCCTTGGCAAGCAATACGCCCTCCACATCCAATTTTGCCATAATTGTACCGGGTGACGGGTCATACCCCGCATGGATTACAGCGCTGTTTGCTTTTGTGGCTCCCATAGCAACATCATTTTCACGTTCGAGAACAGCAATATTCAAGTCGTAGCCCGACAGCTCGTATGCAACTGCCGCACCGACAATTCCACAGCCTATAATCGCAACATCAAGCAATAAATCAACTCCTAATCCCTGATTCTTTTCTCAAGACTCCATTTATTATCCGGCAGGCATTACAGCTTCGAATCAAGAAACGATACCAAATCACGGCAGTACGGCACACGGTTCACATCATTATATATAGCATGAAATGATTCATATTCCCTGACTGTCACCATGTCCCCCGCTTTGGCTGCAAACTCAAGAATCGCATCTTTGCTAACAACGCACTCCTTGTCTGCGTATGCGATGTATGTCCTCACCGGCAGCCTTTGCGCATTTTCCATAGCATAAGCACACCCGTTCATAACTCCAACAATCATTCGCACCGAAATGTAGCCGTGGTAATATGGGTCGTCCGAATACAATTTTATTCTTTCCTCATCACCCGAGAGGTTGTCATGCTTTAACGCCCTGTGATGCCTGAAATTCGGAGCAATACAGTTCATGAATTTAATAAGGCAGCGCGTAAACAGGTTTGGTGGTTCATGCAAATCAAACCACGGGGACTCAAGAATCGCGCAGAAATACCCGGCGGCTTGTTCGGGTGGTATACGGAGCAAAGTATTTGCAACAATGTTTCCGCCCATGCTGTGTCCATAGATGGCTATCGGTGTTCCCGATGTTTTATCTTTGATATACTCGGTTACCGAGACAATATCATCAATAAAACATTGATAATCCGGAATGCGGCCGTGCCAGCTTTTTGCGTCTTCGGGCGGTTTTCCGTGACCGCGCTGGTCGAGGATTACACTTGCATATCCTCCCTGCCACAATCTCTGCGCGTGTTCGATATACGCACCGGAGTGCTCACCGAAGCCATGACAGATTATAACAATGCCTTTCTTTGAGCTGTCCTCAATGTTGCATGTAATTGCAGAGATTATCGCTCCATCTTTAGCAGTTACTTTTATATTTTGAACTTCCTGCATATTTTACCTCCTATGAGCTGTTATTTAATCATTGTACCATGTTTATGCGCTATTGGGTATAATCTTATTAACGTTGCCAAAAGTATATAATTGAGATATGCTCGGACATTATAATATCATCAGGTATAAGAACTATGCTTCTTTCATTATTGTCAAGCGCACTTTTCAACAGAGCAATATAGTCTATATCGCTGATTATTTCAATATTTTCAAGTCTCAATGAATCCCTGATTATTTCAGCGCATGTGGTTTCAGACAACCCGAGAAAGCCTCCGAACCCGAACTCATAAGAAATAAATTTCTCATATGCTTTTTCAGCAACTTTTTGCCCCGTTTCATCAGACATACCGTCAACTCTGCACAGGATGAATACATCGTTAAATAACCAGTAGTCATCATTATGCAGCGTTTCGAAGTTGATTCTGTCCATCGGCAAATCAGCTCCGACACCCAATGAAGCGCTTCGGGCGTGCAGAACGTGTATTTCATTGCTTTCGGTTGAAACGTTCAGTATCAATGCCGCATGGTTTATGAATCCGTAACGTTCATCAGAGCTGAAGCTTTTGAACAACAGAATATCTCCGCTTCTTGCACGGGAACACAACTCCTGCCACATATTAGATTTTTGTTCGTCATCTTGCTCATCATTTTGCTCTCGACCCGTAATTTCACCTGAAAAATCAATCGCATATATGTAAGAAGCACCCATGCCCTCCGCTGCTTTTACTTCCAGATAACGTATCATGGTATTTCTAAGGTTTTCGTTTATTTGCATATCAGGTACAGGTGAGATTCTTTCAGGCTCGTCATTGCTTTGATAGTCATAAGCAACAAACAAATACCTTCTTTCCGCATTAGTACCTGACATATAGACTGTGTCACTGCTGTATGTCATGTCTATATCCAAATGTTCTTTTACAAGTGAAAAGTCATCAAGCATAACCCATCTGTATAGCACACCCGAATTGTCGGCGACAAAAAGCCGCTCCTCGCGGGCTATCTGGTACAGGTCGGATATATTATGCTTCCGTGCAAGCTCATCGAGTTCATTATTCCCCGGCGGTTTTCTCCGCTCAATACCCGCGTAGTTCTGGAGAGTATCAAACACCTCCCGGGTCAAAGGCTTTGATGCATAAATCGCCATTATTCCCTGCTCATAATCATGAAAATACGGAACGTTAATAATCTTCGCAAGCACAACTGCCGGCAGAAATATTACTCCACCCCGCTCAATAACCTTTGAACGCATAATCATCGGCTCATTGCCATTAAGGATAACCAGACTGAAATCGGCAAGAAACTGTGAAGCGGCACCTTCATACTCCAGAGTTACAATTTTTGTATCTTGATTTATTTCAAAATCCACACCCAGATGAAGCGCGATATCGTTTACCGAAACATATGTCATGCCGTCTTGTATAAACGGCCGGTTTTCTGTTTCTGACAGCTCCCCGCGTACAATAATGCTGCTCTCATCCACGAACATAACCACTGCGTTTCTTACAAACGGTATAACTTCCTCAAACGGCAGTATAGTAACTTCATCTTCACCATTATAAACGGTAAAGATGATTATTAAGTATGAAATCAAAGCAATTACTATCACAGACACTGCGGTTATTATGTATAAACGCCCGGTTTTTGTCATTGACTTATCCCCGTCAGTTCGGGCTTACGAAGCCGCATACAGTCCCATGCGGTCGGCAAGCCTCCTAATTTCAATAACATTTTCTCTCGCCGCTGCGATACTGGAATCACCCCACCGTTGAATACCGCGGAATTTGCTGTATTGTGTTTCTCCGGCGATACGAAGATTGACAAGGTTGTTGAGATGCCTTGTGAGCACTGCCTCATCCGAGTGGTAAGCTCTGTTTATCAGTCTATTGGCGACGTATGTCATCTCGGCAATACTGAAGACTGCCGCCTGTGTTTCCAAATTATCGCTTAACCCGAAAACTATATCGCTCACGTCAAATGCGGCTTTAATAATCGTAATTACCGCGCCGACTTTCGGTATCTTGCCAAGAACGAACAAAGTAACGTCAATTGCAGTGGATTGAAGCGCAAGCTCGGCATTTATACGTTGCAATTCCGCCAAACTCTCCAGATTTTCAAGTGCTGAGTCCATAAGGAATTGTGCCGCACGCCTGGTTTCTACTCTAAATCCGCTTTTCGTCAACTCCGTCAGTATATCGAAATTACCCATTATGACTTGCTTGCTCGCTTCATCAACTGCAATGTTAAGTGCTATATCCGCCAACAGGCTGTTATCTATGGCTAAATCAACAATATTCAAAACCAGGCCGGTAATAAAGAGATAGTCTCCCATGGCGTCAAATGCACTGCTCGTTGTACTTCCCCTGAACTCCGCTATTGCACTGACAATATCGTAGGCTATATTTGTCGGCGTGAATAGAACATCGTCAAATATACCGAAGACATCCCCAAGTATAGTAGCCACTCTGGGGATAAATCCATTAAAGGCTTCTATGTCCCCGCTTTCATATCCAAGCTCTATAGACATCTCAAGCTCTCGCAGCAGCTCGCGTATCCCTGCTCCCGCTAAATACATTTCCCGTTCAACATCATCGAGCAACTCAATATTATCAAGCGCCAAACCGGTTATCTCGTTTATCGCATACCATGTGGCTACAATGCTGTTTTGCTTCATAATAAGCATTGTCATCTGGTTTATATACTCTTCACTTACGAGGTCGCTGAAAAACTCCGCCATTTGCACCGTAACAACCTGTTGAAGATTTGTTCCGGTCAGCATAATTACAAAACCGTCCCATCCCCTGCGAAACGCACCCGGGTCGTAGGCTTCGGTATACTTCCAATATTCGAAAGATGAGTTTCTCATTAATGTATCAACATCAGCATCGTTAAAATAATTTGGTATTAACGGCTGCGGGTCATTCATATCATCTATTCCGTCAAAATCGCTGTCCTTGAGCAGCGGGTGCGAAATCATGTGAACAAAGTATCTGCCGTTCCTTTCAACAACCTTGATTTCTTCGCCGTTTAGCAACCCGTCCCCGTCCATGTCGGGGTCTCTGGTGAAATCTGTTCCCATCAGCTCCGCCGACCCGTTTTGCAAGCGGAGTTTCCCTTCAAAAATGAGCCTTGCATAATAGTCCGGTAATCCGTCGCCATTTGTGTCAAGTTCATAATCTATCAAATCCGAGTGTATTATTTCGTATCCCTCATACATCTCTTCGGCATCCGTGGCATGGAAATATGTTCCGCTTGTCTCGGATGCCAGACGCACAAGGAGGCGTTCATTGAGTTCATTTCCAAGTCCGATTGTGTATATAATAACACCCTCGCGTTTTGCACGCTCAATCAATTGCATGTAAACATCAATATCAACCGTCGGGTCGTCTTCACCATCCGTCAGGACAATTATAGCTCTCCAGCTACCGTCACGCCCGTTTTCCAGAAGCTCATCGAGTGCCATTTCGATACCTTTGAAAATTTGTGTGCCACCATTGTTTCCGACTATACGGTCAATATATGTACGGACAACATCCATATCTTCTTCGAGGCTAAGCAGCTTTCTGGGGTCGCTTGCGAAACCGATTACTGCCGCCATGTCGTTTTCATTGAATGATTCTGTAAATTGCTTTGCCGCAGAAACCCTGATTCTGTCCGGGTCGTTATTTTCGCCCTTAGTATTGTTTTCCATGCTGTTGGATTCATCAATGACAAAGACCACATCAAGGAAGCTCCCGGGAGAACCTGTGCCATGACCGGGAGGCCTTATATGCACATCCCAGACAACATCAAATGCAACCTTATTTAACAATATGTACTTCCCGAGCTTATCAACAGGTGCAGAAACACTTCCGTGGTCAATTGTTTGTTCCGGCAATTCTTCCAAGTCGCCTGTTTCCTCGTTGTAATAGTAAATACGCGGTTGAAAATCATCATTGAGAAACCCTAAGTCTGTGTTATAGTCCATTGATATATACGCTGAGCTGATATCTCCCTCAACTGAGAAGTCATAAGCCTGCCCCAAATAACCCGGAATTGTCGGTGCAAGCATCCAGTTATCAGCAGCGCTGACTGATTCAATCTCCAATGTGCCAAGCTGTTCTCCGCCAAGAGTTGCAGTAATCCCCGCCGTCACAGGAACATGTTCACCCAGTGTTCCCGTATCAACGGTATTTTCAAAGCTGCTGTTATATACATTCGGGTCAAAACCGAAATGAACCTCCCAGTAATCGGAAGCACCGTCACCGTCTGAGTCTGTATTTAACGGGTCGGTATTGTAAATAAATAATTCTTCATAATCACTCAACCCGTCACCATCGGTGTCGGAATTTAGCGGATCGGTTCCGTAAAGGCGTATTTCATCAATATTACTGATGCCGTCGCCGTCTATATCCGCATCGGCGTCACTGACTCCGGGTGTATGTGAGTCATAAACAAGCGGATCGGTGAAGGTTATATACACTTCCTCATAATCTGTAAGACCGTCGCCGTCTGTATCCGGATTATTAGGGTCGGTACCAAGAGCAATCTCCTGCCAGTTTAACAGACCGTCACCGTCATCATCTCCCGTATCGAGCAAATTCATGTCATAATTCTGTACTTGATCACATAAAACCTTGATTTCATCATATGATTTTCCGCCACCGGCAAACTCCACCATTATGGCAATGGTGTTTACATATGGCAACAGCGGCGGATTGTTGTATTCCCATTCTCTCGACGGCGCAATCGTGTCCTCGTGTATTGTCAAGTTTCCTATGCTGAAACTGATATTAATAGCAACAATGTCATCATCATCGATTACGACGCCTGACACCTTGTCTATTATGTCTTCTGAACGAAATACCTCACCAACAAATATATCAAAGTAATCGGTGTTAAACAAAACACTTCCCGAATTTGGGTTTTGACCGCCGTTATTAACCGGGCCGCCATTAATATCTCCTTTTGAGCCGCCGGAACCCTCTGTCCCATCAATGGAGTTGCCAATAAAAAAAGCCGCCGCATTGCCTGCTATTGCCAATGCGCAGAAGGTCGGAACGACCCATGCGCGAAACCGGTGATTAAATAATGCAAGGACACCCCATGTTATAAGAATGAGCAGGATAACACCTACAGACCAAAAATCATACCAGCTTATGTTATTAAACATTCTTTATTTCTCCTACAGTCAACTCGTGCAGCCCGGTCAGGACCGCTTATTTCCGCAAGTCGTGCAGAATTTTACGTCAAGACCGATATTGCTTCCGCAATTGCCGCAAAGTGATGCCGGAGCTGCCTTCTTTGCTCTTTTTCCACTTTCGGGATCCTTGAAAAATATCCTGTATAATAAACTGCGCCCACCCTTATTTGTAGTCATAAAAATCTTTCCCTTCGTGATGTATAAGACTCAAAATAACAGAGTCATTGTAGCATGCATAATATATGATGTCCAGACACACTCTGTCAGGTAAGCTAAGATTCTGTCAGTTGAGTTAAGTTTCCATTCCATTTTATCAATATTTGTGATACATTTTGTATAGAGAAAGAGCAATTTATTGTCTGACTCATTAAATATACCCTTAAAGAGTGATTTGAGCTCAAAATTATAGCACGAAAATCTTTGATTCGCCGAAAGGAATAAACGATGGAAAAAAAGAGCATTTCCGCCAGTGCTGCAGAGGAATTACGTACACAGGAGTTCATATCAAGATTTTCCGTGCCGTTTACACAACCTTATGACTTTAGCGAGTTGATAGACAATGCACTCTATGAGCTGCGTGACTTCACAAAAACCGACAGGGCTATCATTCTGGAGCACCAGCCGGACGGTTCGCTGCTGTGTACCCATGAGAATGTAATAAATAAAGATACACCTAAGGTTTTAAACCGTTCATTATCTTATGAAATGATGAAACCGATTCTTGATGAAGCGGATAATACCGGCTGTTTCTACGAAAAGGAATCGTCAAAGTATTTTAAAAGGCATCCCTCCGCTGATTTGGGCGAAAAGAGCTTCTGCTATATACCTCTGACCATCGGCGGCAACAGAGCCGGATACCTTGTATTTTTCACAATGTTTAAGCAAGCTAACTGGACCGAAGGTGAGTTCCGCTTAGCAACTATGGCCGGTTCAATCATTGCGGGTACATACTCAAGGAAAAAGAGCGAGGATATCCTTATTGCGGCAAATGAGGCGGAGCTCAGGACACAAGAATTCATTTCCGAGTTTTCCGTGCCGTTTACACAACCTTATGATTTTGACGAGTTGATTGATAATGCGCTATACGAACTGCGCGACTTCACAAAAACCGACAGGGCCATAATTCTGGAGCTGCAACCTGACGGTTCTCTACTGTGTACTTATGAGGACGTTATCAATGAGGAAACACCTAGAGTAACTGGACGTTCGCTGGAACGTAAAAAAATGAAACCGATACTTGATAAAGCAGACAGGACAAGCTGTTTTTACGAAAAGGCGGCACAGCGTTACTTCCAGAGATATCCTTCCGCCGACTTGGGCGAAAAAAGTTTTTGCTATATTCCACTGACGATTGGCGGAAGCAGGGCGGGTTATCTCGTATTTTTTACGATGTTTGAAGAAGCGAATTGGGCGGAGGGTGAATTTCAACTTGCCACCATGGCGGGTTCAATCATCGCAAGTGCTTACTCACGTAAAAAAAGCGAAGATCTGTTGATTGCGGCAAATGAAGCGGAGCTGCGCACACAAAAATTCATATCGGAGTTTTCCGTACCTTTTACTCAATCCTATGATTTTGATGTGCTAATTAATGACGCATTATACGACCTGCGTGATTTTACCAACACAGATAGGGCTATTATTCTGGAAATCCAGCCTGACGGCTCGCTGCTCTGTACACATGAAGATATAATCAACAAAGAAACACCGAAGGTTCTGGGCCGCTCGTTAGCATACAGAAGTATGAAGCCTATTTTTGATAAAGCGGATAGAACCGGTTGTTTCTACGAAAAAGCAGCTTACCGTTATTTCCAAAGATACCCTGATGCTGATTTGGGTGAAAAGAGTTTTTGTTACATACCACTGACTATCGGCGGCAACAGAGCGGGGTATCTTGTATTCTTCACTATGTTCGAGGAAGCGAACTGGGCTGAGGGTGAGTTTCAATTGGCCATTATGGCAGGCTCAATCATTGCGGGTGCTTACGCCAGAAAACGGAGTGAAGATGTTCTGTTCGCCGCTAAGGAATCGGAGCTTCGCACACAGGAGTTTATTTCCAGATTCTCCGTTCCCTTCACACAATCTTACGATTTTGAGACATTAATTAACAATGCGCTTTACGAACTGCGTGATTTCACCAAAACAGACAGGGCTATTATTTTGGAGTTTCAAGCAGACAAATCACTGCTTTGCACCAATGAGGATGTTTTGAATGATGAAACCCCGATGGTGCAGGGACGATTACTTGCTTATGAAACAATGAAGCCTATACTCGATGAGGCGGACAGAACAGGGTGCTATTATGAAAAAGCGGCAGCGCAAGTGTTCGCCGCACATCCCGGCACATCCCTTGACGAAAAAAGTTTTTGCTATATTCCGCTGATGATTGGCGGAAACCGGGCGGGATACCTTGTTTTCTTCACAATGTTCGAGGAAGCGAACTGGGCGGAGGGTGAGTTTCGGCTGGCGACAATGGCAGGCTCAATCATTGCGGGTGCTTATGCCAGAAAAAAGAGTGAAGAGGTTTTACTTGCAGCAAATGAAGCTGAATATCGAACACAGGAATTTATTTCCAGATTCTCCGTGCCATTTACTCAGCCATATGATTTTGACGTCTTAATCAACAACGCGCTGTATGAGCTGCGCAGCTTTACCAAAACAGACAGAGCAATTATTTTAGAGTTCCTGCCGGACGGCTCGCTGCATTGTACATATGAAAATGTTATTAATGATGAAACCCCGAAAGTGCTGGAGCGTTCATTGTCCTTTGAAACTATGAAGCCAATCCTCATCGAAGCTGACAGAACAGGCTGTTATTATGAAAAAGCGGCGGCGCAGGTGTTTGCCGCACACCCGGGCACATCCCTCGAAGAAAAGAGCTTCTGTTATATACCTCTCATGGTGGAAGGCGCGCGCGCCGGTTATCTTGTATTTGCCACAACATTTGAGCAAGCGGATTGGGCGCAGGGTGAGTTCAGGCTTTCCACAATGGCGGGGTCGATTCTTGCCGGAGCATTTTCAAAACGCAGGGGCGAAAATGCGCTTCGGGAAGCTACACTGGAAGCACAACAAGCAAGCGAAGCTAAGAGCAGTTTTCTCGCAAATATGAGTCACGAGATACGCACACCCTTAAACGCAGTAATAGGCTTGTCAGATTTGGTGCTGGATACTGACGGCAGTTTAAACGAAGAAAGCCGCTACAGGCTTTACCAGATAAATAATGCCGGTGCTACCCTGCTGAGTACAGTAAATGATATCCTCGATATTTCCAAGATAGAAGCAGGCAAATTTGAGCTGACACTCGGCGAGTACGACATTCCAAGCATGATTAATGATGCAGTAACTCAAAGTATAATGCACAGGGGTGAAAAGCCGATCGAGTTTGTGATGAATGTTTGCGAGAACCTGCCTACGCACCTTTACGGTGATGAGCTGAGAATTAAGCAAGTATTGAATAATTTTCTGTCAAATGCATTTAAATACACCATAGAAGGAACGGTTGAGTTGACTGTCAATACGGTTCGTGAAGGCAAATCAGTCAAGCTTACTTTTATCGTACGGGATACCGGTATCGGAATCCGGCAGGACGATATCGAAAATCTATTCAGCGATTACGTTCAGGTGGATATGTCGGCCAACCGCCAAATCGTAGGAACCGGATTGGGATTGTCCATAGCAAAGAGACTTGTTGAACTGATGGATGGTCATATAGATGCAAAAAGCGAATACGGTAAGGGTAGTATTTTTACTGTCAGCCTCATGCAGAAGTATGTTAACGAAGATGTGATCGGTACGGAAGTAATCGAGAGCTTAAAGCAACTGATATACTCCGAGCAAAAACGCCGCCAGTATGGAAGCATGACGAGACTTTATATGCCTTATGCGCGGGTTTTAATTGTAGATGATGTTGTAACCAATCTCGATGTAGCAAGAGGGTTAATGAAGCCCTACCATATGCAAATCGATTGCGTGACCAGCGGGCAGGAAGCTATTGAAGCCATCCTTGATAAAAGGGTTCGCTACAATGCAATTTTTATGGACCACATGATGCCCGGCATGGACGGTATTGAGGCAACACAACGGATACGAAAAATCGGCACCGACTATGCAAAGAAAATTCCAATTATCGCTCTCACGGCAAATGCTATCGTCGGGAACGAAGAAATGTTTTTGAAGAAGGGGTTTCAGGCATTTATTTCAAAGCCGATAGAAATTGCTCATTTAGACGCTGTTATCCGCGAATGGGTTCGGGACAAGGAACAAGAAAAATTGTACCAACGCTCAGACTATAATAAGCTTCCCGTACATGATGACGACAAAAACTGGCAGGCATTATTAAAAGGTGTTACGGGCTTAAACATAACTAATGGTTTGTCACGGTTCTATAATGATAAAAGCGCATATGTTCACGTTCTACGTTCCTATTCCAGAAATACCCCGGCACTCCTTGATAAATCTCTGGACGTAAATAAAGACAGTTTGCTGGAGTATGCTACCATTTTACATGGAATCAGAGGCTCAAGCAGCGGTATTTGCGCGGAGGAAACCGCCGTCATGGCGGAAGATTTAGAAATAGCGGCTCTTGCCGGGGACTATGATTATGTAGTGACACATAATCATAATCTCGTGGTTACAGCCAGAAAGCTAATTACAGATATCGGCTTGATGCTTAAAGAGTTAGACGCAGATAATCAGAAGCCAATAAAAGAAAGACCGGATATCGTCACATTAAGTAATTTGCGTTCAGCCTGTGACAGCTATGATATGAGCAGTGTTGATGCAGCATTGGATGAGTTGGAGGCATACGATTACGAGTCTGATGGTGATCTGGTTCTGTGGCTTCGCGAAAATGCCGAACAGATGAACTTTGAAGAGATTATAAAGAAGCTTTCAGCACCCGGCAAATAATGGAGGTAGAGGAATTTGAATAGTAAATTTAACGCCGAAGGCTCAAAAAGTAAAGTTGATGCTGAAGGCTCAAAGGAAGCAAAGGAAGCAAAAAGTTCACGCAAAAAAATAATCATCGTTGATGACAATATGTCGTATCTATCAATTGTGAGAAATCTGTTAAAACCGTTTTATGAGGTTTATCCTGCACCATCAGCAGCAAAACTGTTTAAGCTTGCGGATAAATTCATACCGGATCTTGTGCTGCTGGACGTTAATATGCCTGTGATGAATGGATTTGAAGCTATTGAGGTTCTAAAAGAAAACCCTCGCTACAAAGACATACCTGTTGTTTTCCTTACTGCAAAAGATGATGAAACCAGTGCGATGAAGGGCCTTGAGCTGGGTGCGTCGGACTATGTCACGAAACCTTTTTACGGTCCGCTGCTGCTTAGACGAATCAGCAACATTCTGTTGATTGAGCAGCAAAAAAGAGATTTGCAATCAAATAACGCAACAATAGTACAGTTACGCGAGCAACTGGAGCATGAGAGCAACCAGCATTCCATTTAAATACCCAATAAAGCCTGTAGCATCAACGGCTGCAGGCTTTATCATGTGGTGGACGCTGAGGAACTCGAATCCCCGACCTTCCGCACGTCAAGCGGAAGCTCTACCAGCTGAGCTAAGCGTCCTTATTTATGGTTTTTCATTCTACAGCAGGCGGTTGTCTTTGTCAATACAAAACCGCCACACACATATTCAATGGGAAATACAACCTTACGACTCTTCGTCATCCGAGGTGCAAAGCAGTCATAATTTCCTGCAGTCGAGTTAAGGTGCTTTGTCTACCAATGACGAAAGATTTGAGTCGCCTTTGAAGCGCAGGACATTTACCATAAATATGTTGAGTTTGTTGACTATGTTCGGCGGCAGAATGTTGCCATCCACTTCTACGGACAGCACCGGGTAGTTACGCTCTCTTGCCCACGGGGTATAAATGCCTTCGATGACCCGCCCTATAAGGCAGGCGAAAGGTCCGATATTTATTACGCCGGAATAGCCCGCCTCCATTGCCGCAGCAGCACAACCTACAGAAACCGAAATCTCCGAGCTGAGCTCCAGATTTACAAAATGCTCACGTGAATACCTCATGATGACTTGCATATCATGGGGTGTTTCCGGTATCAACCCTGTCGGCTTGAGGATTGAAAGCACTTTCTTCTCTACCGAGTGCTTCCACCATTTCTCCAGCCCGATTCTCTTAAGTTCTTTCCACGGTTCGGAAAATATCCGCATCCCGCGTTTCAGCAGTTTCAGTTGCCTGTTCAACTCGTACTCACGCATAAAGTCAAGATAATGTATCCATTCGGATATTCCTGCAACTTTTACCACTATCCCCCGCTCACTCATAAGCTCTACAAGCTCTCCAACGGCAAAGTCGTCGCGGCGTACATATATCTCTCCGACAATAATGACCTTGGGGCAGTCAGCAACCTTCATTTTAAGCGGAATTTTGCTTATATCCGAAGCGACATTCTTAAGTTCCTTCCAGATTTCCTTAGGTTTGTGTTCGACAATGTCAATAAGCCTTTCCCAGGATTTTTCATACCCGGCTATTGCCGATACAGGATCTGCGGCTGTAGTTAACAAGGAATTTTGAATGTCCTTCAGATAATCGGAGAGCACAATGCCTTTCCACATTTCCTTTGAGAAGTTGGAGCCGAGTTCATTGTAGGAGTTATCTGCGGAGAGTGTGAAGATAACAACGTTCTCAATCCGCATATCCTTAAAAAGATTCTCATAATAAACGTAGTACTGGCCTGTTCTGCACGGTCCTGTCGTGATTGGAACAAAAAGAAGGTATAGCTCATCCCTTCGGTATTTATCGCTCCATATGAACTCCAAAGCGGAGCCAAGGACGAGATGGCTGGGTACGCATTCCTTGCCGGAGGCGTGGGCGCGGGCAACCATTACGGTCTTATTCGTTGCAACGGGAAATACCTCCGTGCCAATCTTCTGGCTCCGCAGTGCCGCCCCGATATATTTTGTGGAAATATCACCCATATTTGAAAGAAGTATTTTTACCCGCTTATTACCGGGAATAGGTACCCTCTCACCGGTTTTTACATTATCCACGCGCAGATCAAATTTACCGTCCGGCTTTTTCTCGCTGACAAAACGCCAGCCGTTGTCATAGCGTTCACCTTCTATATCGCTCTTTTTATCCCTGTACCCGTCGATGACATCAAGAAATGCCTCGACTCTTGTGTCAATTCCCGCATCTGCGGAATGCGTATCAAGCTCAAGCACCATAAATGGTTTTTGACCCATTATCCACTTAATATAATGGAGTATGAACGAGTCGGGCGCACATGAGAAATTTGTTATGTATGTGAGGTAGATATTATCCTCTTTTTTGAGGAGTGTCGCTGATTTGACATCCTCCTGTCCGTAATACCAATACATATTCGGAAATATATTTTCGTCTTCAAACGGCAGGATGTCAAAGGGTACTATAGAATAACCTCTTGTCGTAAATTTCTTTGGTATCCCCATGTTAGCTTCGGGTGTAAACGCATTGTAAGCTCTACCCAAAAGGGCGATCACCGGTCTGTCTGCTTTGCGCGATTCTTCAAGTGCTTTTTGACCGAGCTTTTTTGCTGCCTTGAAGTATTCGTTTTGCTTTTCAAGCGCTTTCGTAAAAGCTTCCCGAACCTCTTCCTCGCCAATTCCAAGCCTTTCACCCATTATTGTAAAAAGCTCAAGGGCTTTCTCATTGCCGAGCTTAAAGCTTATTACAAGCGGGAGCCATTTACTCTTGTCCACATCCGGGAATGCCTTTTCTATGTAATATGGCAGGCTTTGCGTCAACGGACAGAAGTTTGCATGTACATCCTCCTCATAACTTGGCATGTCCCGAAAATGGGGAAGCAGGATATAATCCGCACCTTTATTAATACAATCCTGTACAGCACCATGCGCTATTTCGGCAGGGAAGCAGTAACCGGCTTCCGCGCGCGCCACACCTTCATGCGGCACTTCCGTCGATAGGAAGGTTTTTATGCCGAGGTTATGAAAAAACCATGAATACAAAGGATAAAGTGTATGGACAGATAATGCCCTGGGTATTCCGACAACGAAATCCCGTTTAGCTGCCGCCGGTGCGGCAAACTCCTCATATAAAAGCTTCTGCCGCTGTTCAACATAATCAAAAACAGGGACATCCTTAACGGTTTTCCGTATGTTTGCATACTTGTTGCAACGTCCGCCAAACATGACCTTACGGTCTTCAAGCTTCAGTACCTGTATGGGGCAAAGATTCTCACATGACTGACACTCAAAAACCCGCTCGTACTCGATTTCACGAGCCAGAAGCTCATCAATATCGGGTTTTGCTTCATCCAGTAGACCATCTGAGTTCTTACGCTTGGCAAGCAGGGCGACTCCAAAGCACCCCATAAGCTCAGGCGAAGGTGGCACGAGGATTTCTTTTCCAAGAAGCATTGCAAATGCCGGAGGAACAGCAGGGTTTTTTGCTACCCCGCCTTGCAGAAAAACCTTCCCTCCTATGGTTCGATTTCCAACAACACGGTTAATATAGTTTGCTGCGATTGAACACACTATTCCGGCAGTAATGTTTTCCCGGCTTGCTCCCTGCTGAATCGCTTTACGTATATCACTGTTGATAAATGCCGAACAGTGTTCTCCGAACTTCAGCGGCGCATCCGCATCGAGGGCGATTGGGCCTATATCTTTGTCGCTTAGAATCGACAGGTCTCCTGCCGCGCTCTCCTCAAGAAACGAACCGGTCCCTGCGGAGCATGCTTCGTTCATCGCATAGTCGATTGGAACCGAATTTTTCAATAAAACGTACTTTGCATCCTGCCCGCCTACCTCAAAGATGGTTTCCACATCAGGATCGTAGTATGTCGTTCCCACAGAGTGCGCAATAATTTCATTATATACTCCCCGTGTTTCCAAAAATACTCCAAGGATTTCACGGCTAGAGCCTGTTGTGGATACAAGGCGTATGTCTATTTCTTTCGATCCGGTATCTTTTACGATTTTCTCCTGTATAACCCTCAGACACTCCTTGAGCGCTTTTACGGGGTCACCATGAGTTCTTCCGTAATGGCTTGCCGCAACCTCGTCCGTTTCCATATCTACCAGACAAACCTTTGTGGTGGTCGAGCCCCCGTCCACACCCAGTATATATTTCCCTCCGGCTTTAACCCTTCCGTCGGGCTTTTCAAATACGCGCACCTTTGACTCCCAATCCCTCAGGTTGCCTAATGTCTCAAAGCGCACTTCCCCCGGTTTTATCAGATTCACCGGTTTCGGCAACGGACTTCCGAATTCCACCGCTAATAATGCCGCACCCAGCGCTTCAAAAACCGGCGCTGATTCCGGGACTATAAAATCGATTTCCGCAGCTTTTTCCCTTATAAACCGGATGATATGCCTGTTGCGGGTAATCCCCCCTGTTAAAATCACTTTCCCGGACGTTATTTTTGCCCGCTTTAAAAAATCAATCACCTTCACTGCCATCACATGTGACAATGAAAAGACGATATCATTTTTTGTTGCCTCCCGCTTATTCAACTTATGTGTACAGTCACTTTTCATAAAAACAGAGCAGCGGGTAGAAATAGGATATGCTTTTGCAGACTCCGGTATATTTTCAATGTCCTCCAGCTTCATATCCATGCGCGCAAGCTGCTGCTTTAAAAACTCACCTGTGCCTGACGCGCATTTGTTTCCGGAAAAGCTGTTGACAATTTTCCCCTTATCGAGGGTGTAGACTATCAGGTCTTCACCTCCCATGCTGACAACCGCATCCGCATCTATGCCCAAGTTCTTTAAGTTTGCTTCAACGCAAAGCGGCTCCAGTGTTCCTGAGACATTGAACATGGAGCGGCCTTCGTTTCCTGTAATCAGAGTCTTAATACCTGTCGGGATGTTTCCCTCGTCTAAAAGTCTCTTTGCCGCCGCGCCAAAGTCTCCCTCGTGGATGCTCGTTGCGCTCCATACGGGTTTCCCGTCCTCGGCACACACCATCTTCAGGCTTGTTGACCCTATATTAATACCTAACGTTTGCATATTCACCTCAGAGTAATTTATTTTGCCCCTGATATTTATGGAAAAAGGAAGTCTTTAAGTTTCTTGCTTCTGCTCGGGTGGCGGAGTTTTCTCAGGGCTTTTGCTTCTATCTGTCTTATTCTTTCCCTTGTTACATTAAACTCCCTGCCTACTTCTTCAAGAGTGCGGGTACGCCCGTCCTCTATGCCAAATCTTAGCCTTAGCACCTTTTCCTCACGTGGCGTCAATGTACCCAGAACTCCCGAAAGCTGTTCCTTCAACAGAGTAAAGGATGCGGCTTCCGCCGGTTCGGATGCATCTTCATCAGGAATAAAGTCACCTAAATGGCTGTCTTCTTCCTCACCGATAGGAGTCTCCAGTGATACAGGCTCCTGTGCTATCTTTAAAATCTCGCGGACTTTCTCAACCGGCATACCCATGTCTTCTGCAATTTCCTCCGGTGTCGGGTCATGCCCAAGCTCCTGAAGGAGCTGGCGGGAAATACGCATGACTTTATTTATTGTCTCCACCATATGAACGGGTATCCTTATGGTGCGGGCCTGATCTGCTATAGCGCGTGTTATTGCCTGGCGTATCCACCATGTGGCGTATGTCGAAAACTTGTATCCTTTTGTATAGTCAAACTTGTCAACCGCCTTGATGAGTCCCAGATTCCCTTCCTGAATAAGATCCAGGAAAAGCATTCCCCGGCCTACATACCGCTTTGCAATACTGACAACAAGCCTGAGGTTTGCTTCCGCCATCTGCCCCTTGGCTTCTTCATCCCCCTGAGCCATTCTGGTTGCCAGTTCAATTTCCTCTTCTGTAGTTAAAAGATTTACCTTCCCTATTTCCTTAAGATACATTCGGACAGGGTCATCGATGCTGAAACTGTCTACCAGTGAATCGGGATCTATGATTTCATCCTCGGCAAGCGTCTCAATCTCCTGCAGCTCTTCAATTTCGGGAGCTTCGTTGTCAGGCGGAACAAAGCTCGCTTCTTCCGTCTCGGTCGTGTCAATATTTAAGTTTTCGAGCGTATCGTAAAACTTATCTATTTGATCCTGCTCCAGATTCATATCCTCAAGCACATCCAGCAATTCCTTTGAGCTTAAGCTGCCGCGCTTTTTTCCTTCCTCAACAAGCGCACTCAAGCGCTCTTCATTGAACTGCTCCTGTGTTTTTTCAGGGAATTCGTCAGTGCTCTCATCTTCGATTGCAATCTCATCAAGCTCGTCATGAATATCATTTTTCATTATCATTAACCTCCGGTGTTTTATTCTCTTTCAGTCTCTTTAGCTCAAGCAGCATTCCCTCGTCAGGGACTTGTATTTTAAGCCTCTCTGCTCTTACCCTCTCAATATATTCACTTATTATTCTGTCACCGTGTGACAGCGATTCCGGTTTCTGCAAAATAACAGTGAGTTGTGAAGCCTCGTCGGATTCGAGCTCCGCCAAGATATGCGCTTCACTGACATCCCTTTCCCCGGATATGCGATTTTCAACTAAACTATAAAGCTTTGCCAGAAAAGGAGATGTGAACTCTTCTTGAGAGAAACCTATATCGGCAGCAACCTTTATTAACGCAGGGTCGTGTATAAGCCGCCTTATTATTCCCTCTTCCGCTACGGCTGATAATTCATTATTATACCGTAAGCCCCTGCTTGCCGGCTGCACTCTTGCTCTTGCGCGAACCACATCTTTTTCGAAGTCCTTTTTCTCCCGCCCTTTTCTCATTTTCAACTTCTTTGCGATTTCATTTTTAACCGACTCCACTGAAACACCTGCTGCCTGCGCGGCTTTAGCTCCGTAAATCTCGCGCTCCGGTTCATTTTTAACCTCAGAGAGCATATCTGTAGCCTCTGAAAGATATGACAGCCGTCCGTCGTCTGTATTCATATTATTTTTATTAAGTATTTCAAGCAGACGGTATTCAATATTGCTGTCACTGCGCTCAAGAAGTATTCTAAAAGCATCGGCTCCGTGCTTTCTAACGAAATCATCCGGGTCACCCGACGACCCCAAGTTTACGACTTTTACGTTTTTCCCTGTTTTTTCGAGCAGCGATAAAGCTCTTAATGTTGCCTTCCGTCCTGCATCATCCGGGTCAAACACAATGGTGATTTTATCTGTGTATTGTGCCAGCAGCCGTGATTGCTCGGATGTAAACGCAGTTCCCAGAGGTGCTACGGCACAGTCTATGCCTGCCTGATGCAGCATTACAACGTCGATGTTACCCTCAACCAGAACCAACATCCCTGCTTTTGTTTTTTTTGCAAGGTTCAATCCAAACAAGCTTCGACTTTTGGTAAATATCGCTGTATCCGGTGAGTTTAAGTATTTATAATCCTTTTCGGCATCGAGCCGTCTGCCGGAAAACCCTATCACATCACCTCGCACGCTTATTACCGGAAACATCAGCCTGTTTCTGAAAAAGTCGTACGCCCCGTCATCTTTACGCCCGCGCCTGCAGAGACCTGCGTCTATAAGTTCCTTCATCGAATAGCCTTTTTTTGTCATGGAGTCCAACAGAGCGCTCCACTGATCCGGCGCGACCCCGATGCCGAAACGGGTTACACTTTCTTTTGAGATTCCGCGGGATGCCAAATAATCCCTTGCCGTTTTTCCGCCCGGAGCTTTCAGCATTGCATGAAAATGCCTTGCCGCTTCACGGTTGAGTCCCAAAATTCTTTTGCGTCTGCTTGAGACTTCGATTTGACCTTCTTCTTCCGGGACAGTCATCCCTGCCTTTCTTGCAAGAAACTCTATTGCATCACGGTATTGAAGGTTTTCAATCTCCCTTATAAAGCCTATTGCACTGCCGCCTTTTCCGCAGCCAAAGCAATAATATATCTGCTTTTCGGAGTTGACTGAAAATGAAGGTGTCTTTTCACTATGAAACGGACACAGCCCGAACATGTTTGCGCCGCTCTTTTTAGTTAGACGGACATATCCGCTAATCAGTTCAACAATATCTGTCCTGCTGACAAGCTCATCACGGAAACTGTCCGGTATAGACATATAAATCTCCCCTTATCGCACTTGCCATGCCTCCGGTATAAATAACTTCTCATATATATGTACGGCATACTTGTCGGTCATACCTGATATATAATCGCCGACCGCCCGTTTTAAACCGTCCTTCATTGAAACGCGCCGGTATTCTTCAGGCAACTCATCAGGCGACCTGTTATAGTGATGAAATATCTCGTTGACAATTCCAAAAACTTTGCTTTCCTCACTTTTTGCTCTCATGTTTAAGTAGACGCTTTTATACATAAAGTCACGAAATGTATCAAACACAAATGCTATTTGCGGACTGAATGATATTTCACCGCTTCTCTCACTCTCTTTTATCATATCGAGGATAAGCGTGTTTATCCTGTCGCCGTGTTTTGACCCCAGCGCACAGAGAATTTCCTCCGGCACTTCGGTCTCCCTAAGGATACCGGCTCTTATTGCGTCATCAAGGTCATGATTCACGTATGCTATTCTGTCTGCCACTCTGACGATACTGCCTTCAAGCGTAGCCGGTTTATTACTTTCTGTGTGACATAGTATTCCGTCTTTTGTTTCGTATGTCAGATTGAGTCCCCTGCCATTGAGCTCGATGCGTTCTGCTATTCTCAGGCTTTGTTCATTATGTTTAAATCCGCCCTCGCTTTTGAGTATGTCGTTTAGCGCACGCTCTCCCGCATGACCGAAAGGGGTATGCCCGAAATCATGCGCGAGTGCAATTGCTTCGGTGAGATCCTCATTCAAACGCAGCCCACGTGCGATCGTTCTGCTAATCCGTGACACTTCAAGCGTGTGTGTCATTCTTGTCCTGTAATGGTCTCCCTCGGGACTTAAAAACACCTGTGTCTTATGTTTTAACCGCCTAAACGTCTTGCTGTGTATTATCCTGTCTATGTCCCGCTGATAGCATGTCCGGATTTCACATTCCGGCTCATCCCGCTCACGACCTTTTGAATGCGCGGCATAAGACGCTTTTGGTGACAGCATTTGCCCCTCAAGCGTCTCTCGCAGTTCTCTAGGGTTTTCCATATGCTATATTCTCCCGGAAGCAATATCTATGTACGGACTGGGTCATCATACCGTCCTGAATATCTTTGCGGACAGTCCGCTAAATATCATATACGCAGGAGAAGCTAAAAACCCTTTAAATTATGTCAACAATATATATTTTCTATAAGTTTCTGAATCTGACCGGTTTTGGTCGCATTTTTATACCCGAAACTATTCCCATCGCGGCAAAGCATGTGACAATCGATGACCCGCCGTAGCTGAAAAACGGGAGTGTAATCCCGATTACCGGCATTAATCCGAGTGACATGCCTATGTTCTCTATCATTTGTGTCATAATCATTCCCGCCACTCCTATACAGACGAGCATCCCGAGCGGATTGTTTGATTTTATCCCGACGTAAAAGCATCTAATGATAATCGTTACAAGCAAAATAATGATAAGCATGCACCCGACAAATCCCAACTCCTCACCGGCTGCTGAGAAAATAAAGTCTGTGTGCTGCGCGGGTATTCGCCCCGGTGACTGAGTTAATCTGCCGTTGCCAAGCCCCTGCCCGAGAAATCCTCCCGTCGCAATCGCTTCCACGCTTTGGTCAGGTTGCCACAATACCCCCGCACGGGTCGGATCTATAACATCCGGCATGAATGGCGCAAGAATCCTGTCTCTTTGCTTGTCACTAAGGAAGTTGTCCCAAATCAAAGGGGTCACTGCTATCAACAGTGCCGCACTTATTGCAAACCACCGAAGCTTCATCCCTCCGGCGAACAGCATTATTGCCAGTATTCCGAAATAAACGAGTGCAGTACCCATATCTTCGGACACAATCAAAACGAACCCGAACATAATCGCAAAAACTATAAATATTTGCAAAACGGACATTATGGAGTTGAGAGTCTTGCGTTCTTTAAAACTCACAATCATACGAGCTATAATGATTATAAAGGGAAGCTTGGTAATCTCCGCAGGCTGAATACCAATCCCGAAGAATCTAAGCCATGCTCGCCGCCCATAAACTTCGTCGCCTCCGTAACCCCATATCAGCAAGGTAGAGATCAAAAGGATGCTGAACAAAAACAGGAATCTGGACTTATCGGCAATAATATCCACATCTATATATGAAAACAATATAAAGAGAGCTATCCCTATAAACATAGCGCCCATTTGCACATAGACCTCATTATTTCCGGGGTCGAAGTTCTTGACTATACTGTTTATAAGAATAATCCCGTATATTGCACTTACAAGACTAAATACCAACAGAAATATATCCGCTTCGCGGAGAAAACGGAGCGCCGCTCTAAAGAAATTTACTAATACTGCCATATGAACTACCTTTGATAAACCATTAGATGATAATATGGTGTACGTTGCCTTTCGCCTTATATAAGGCAATATATTACACTCAGAGTTGTATTTTTGCCGATTCTATCACTTTTTAGCTCATTGTGCAAATATACACTTTCATATGCATTGAAAACATGGTACACTGCGCTGTGAGAATTATGAAAAAGGAAGCCGGGAATGACGATTATTACGTACAGTGAAGAAGAAACGATTCACGAAGGTGAAAAGCTTGGACGTAAGCTAAGGCGCGGAGCCGTAGTTGCTCTCTACGGTGATTTAGGCGCGGGAAAAACCGCTTTCACCCGGGGGCTTGCAGCGGGGCTTGGCATCGGCATGAATGTATCCAGCCCTACATTCACTATTGTGAATGAGTATCCCGGCGATATTCCGCTCTTTCATTTTGATATGTACCGCCTTGATAGTGAGGGTGAGTTGTTTGATATTGGCTGGGATGATTATCATGACCGCGGCGGTGTTTGCGTTGTTGAGTGGAGTGAGAAAGTACCGGGAGCTTTTCCGCCGGAAGCTGTCAGCGTAAGGTTTACAAACCTTGGCGAGAACTCCCGTAAACTGGTAATCGATTTTAAGGGAGAGGAATGTTAAATCATGCTGATTTTAGCCTTGGAATCATCTGCAAAACCGGCGTCTGCAGCAGTATATAAAACAGCCTGTGAACCGGATGCTTCGTTTGCCGGCAACCTTAAGCCAACCGGCATTGTATTTAACGGTATGTTACTGGGGCAATATTTCCAAAACAATGAGTTCTCACACAGCCGCACACTACTCGCTATGGCGGAGTCATTGCTTAAGAATCTCGGCATTAAACCTGCCGAACTCGGGCTAATCGCGGTATCACGCGGTCCGGGTTCTTTTACAGGTGTCAGGATAGGAGTCTCTGCTGCAAAAGGTCTTACCTTAGGTTTAGATGTGCCTGTGTGTGGTGTTTCTACTCTCGAAGCAATGGTATATCAAGTCCCGGAGCCCGGCGTTATAATTTGCCCGGTCATGGATGCGCGGCGTGAGCAGGTATATAACGCTTTATTTGAGTGGCGTGACGGCATCCCTGTCAGATTATGTGACGACAGAGCGATTTCACTCAGTGATCTTGCCGCCGAGTTGAATTCGTATAATACACCGCGACTGCTTGTCGGGGATGGTGTTAATGTATGTAAAAATTTCAATGAGTTCCCCATGTGCCGGGTAGTGCCTGAGCTGTTGCAATATCAAACAGCGTATGGTGTTGCTCTTGCCGCAGTGAACTCAGAATCAACTTCGGCCGCCTTGCTAGAACCCAGTTACCTGCGTCCATCGCAGGCTGAAAGGGAGCGCAGTGCAAATCAATCTAAATGAGCTGCCGCCTGTTCCCATTCTTCAAGCAAGCAATCCAGTTGCATCTTTCGCTCTGACTCTTTCGCGTCCAGCTCCATAAGCTTTTCGTAATCCGCCGGGTACTCTGATTTTGTTCTCTTTATGCTTTCTATCTCAGCTTCAAGCTTTTCAATTTCCCGCTCCAGTCTTCTCAGTTCCTTCAACGCATCGGAAGGTTTAATCTTCCGGCTTAGATGAGTGGAAGGTTCTTTTTTTTGCAACTTTCCGCCGGATGATGTTTTACCTTGCTTTTCTGCGAAAGCGCGTGAGCTGTTCCCAGGTTTCCCCCGTGTTGCCGTATACTCCTCATATGTTCCTTTGAAGTCTGTAAAATACCCGTCATCCAGTACCCATACTCTTGTCGCGAACTTGTTAATAAAATATCTGTCATGGGAGATAAATAGCAGCGTTTCATCATACTGTAACACTGCATCTTCAATCCACTCACGTGAAGCAAGGTCAAGATGGTTTGTCGGTTCATCGAGTATGAGCAGATTTATATCTCCCTTCATCAGCATACACAGGCGAAGGCGGCTTTTCTCTCCGCCTGACAGATCGCCAACCTGCTTGAAAACATCCTCGCCGGAAAACAAATACGATGCGAGCCTGTTTCTCGCCGTTTGCGGACTTTCGTTTTGCTCATATATCAATGTGTCAAGTAATGAGCGGCGGGGATGGTCAAAGCTCACTATTTGCGGCAAATAGGCGGTTTTCACAGACGGACCACGCCGCGCAAAGCCTGAATCCGGCTTTTCCTCACCCATGATAAGTTTAACAAGTGTTGTTTTCCCTGTTCCATTGTCTCCAATAAGGGCAATTCTCTCTCCCCCCTGCACCATAAGCTCAGCAATATCGATAAGCTTATGTTGATTGTATGATTTTGTCAGCCCTTTTATAACTACTACCTCGTCACCGCGGAACTCACGTTCTGAAAATCTCGCCCGCATTGTTTTATCCTTGCCGGGCCTGTCAGTTTTTACCACTCTTTCCGCACGTGTTCTTATGGCAAAAGATTTTTTCATCAACTTACTGTTGCCTATACCCCACTGCTGCAACCTGTCCGCAGACGTATGAAGCCGCTTTGATTCCGCTTGTTCACGTGAGTACTTCTCAAATTGTTCCTCGTATCGTCTTTGCTTTTCTTCAACGTAGTAACTGTAGTTTCCGGTGTAGAAATCAGCTTTTCCGTCGTTTATTTCAATCACACGCTGTATTGTTTTATCGAGAAAATACCTGTCGTGCGATATGACCAGCACCGTACCTTTAAACTTTACAAGGAACTCCTCCAGCCAGATAGTTGCATTTAAATCGAGATGATTTGTAGGCTCATCAAGCAGCAGAATATCTGTGTTTTCGAGGATTAAGCGAGCAAGGTTTATCCTTGTTTTTTCACCCCCTGATAACGTGGAAAAGTGCTGTACCCTTTGTGAATGCGGTATTTGCAGCCCGTTTACTACCCTGTTAAGCTCCGTTTCAATCGTGTACCCTCCGGAGCGTTCATACTCATGAGCAAGCTTGTCGTAATTTTCCAATATCTCCGCATCTCCGCCGCCGGTCATTAAATCTTCAAGCTTCTCCATCTCCGCTTTGATGTCAATCAGACGTGTAAACGCTGTTCTCAGCACATCCTCTGCTGTGTATTCCGGCGGGTACACTGGAATTTGTGATATAAGCCCTGTTACTTTAACTTCCGGTATTACGATGAAGCCTTCATCTTCTGATAGCTCGCCGGTGAGGATTTTAAGCAGCGTTGTTTTGCCGGCACCGTTTTTTCCCAGCAGACCGACACGTTCCCCTTCATTGATGTCGAAGGTTATTCCGTCAAGAATGTTATTGCCTTCTTCAAATGCTTTTTTTATGTTTTGCACAGATATATCAATCATGCGCTTATCATATCATAATGTTGACCTTATTAACAACCGGGTGACTGCACCCGGAGAACGCCACTTCCGCATTGACGTTAACTGCTTTCCGTGATAAGTTATCTGCAATAAGTATAAGGGTATAGGAGTGTACTAATATGGGCTTTGATTACAACAGGATAAAAGACCCCCGCTATTTTCGTGAAAACCGCCTTGATGCACATTCAAGCCATAAATATTACCGGACCGAGGCTGAAGCTGAAACTGGTTGCAGTAGTTTTTTCCATTGTCTTAACGGCATTTGGAAGTTTAATTATGCTGATAATATCAAGCTTGCACCAAAGGATTTCTTCCTGCCGGATGTTGATTGTAAGTGCTGGGGTGATATCAAGGTGCCGGGGCATATCCAAATGCAGGGCTACGATGTGCCGCAGTATGTCAACGTGCAGTACCCGTGGGATGGCATATGCGATATAGTGCCGGGTGAGATACCGGAGGAGTTTAATCCGGTCGCAAGTTATGTTAAGCACTTCTTTGTTCCGGAAGCAATGCATGGCGAAGACCTCTTTATCTCCTTTCAAGGTGTTGAAAGCGGGTTTGCTTTATGGCTTAACGGTTTTTACGTCGGTTACGGCCTTGACGGTTTCACCCCGTCGGAGTTTGAGCTCACCCCTTATATTAAGGATGGAGAAAACAAGCTCGCTGTTCAGGTTTTTAAGTTTACAGTTGGAAGTTGGATTGAGGATCAGGATTTCTTCCGTTTCTCCGGTATTTTCCGCGATGTTTTCCTTTTCTCTGCACCAGGGGTTCATGCCAGCGATTTAAAGGTCGAGACCCGGCTTGATTTGGACTTTAGCGCTGCCGAGCTGTGTATTGCCATGAGCTTTAATAGGGATGCAGAAGGTACTGTTGATGTTCGCCTGATTTACGATGATGAAACAGTACATACTGCAAGCTCCGTGCTTTGCCGCGATACCCGGATAAATCTTTCTGTTAAATCCCCGCATCTTTGGAGTGCGGAAAACCCGAACTTATACAGGCTTGAGCTACGATTAGTCGATAAAAACCGGAAATTAAATGAAATAATAGTGCAGGATGCCGGTTTCCGCAGATTTGAGATCGCAGATAATATCATGCTGATAAACGGGAAACGCGTGGAGTTTTACGGCACAAACAGGCACGAGTTTTCCTGCCTGTCCGGCCGCACGATTACCCGGGAGCAGATGGAGTTCGATATAATAACCATGAAGCGGCATAATATCAACGCTTTACGTACTTCGCACTACCCTAACCATCCGTACACATATGAGCTTTGCGACCGCTATGGGATTTATGTAATTGACGAGGTCAATATGGAATCGCACGGAAGATGGCATAACATCACTGTCTTGGAGCAGGGATATGATGCCGCACTTCCGGGGGACGACCCCGATTGGCTGGATATTGTAATTGACCGTGTTGACAGCTTGTATCAAAGGGATAAAAACCATCCCAGCGTGATTATCTGGTCGCTTGGAAATGAATCCTGGGGTGGGTCGAATATTTTTAAGATGGCGGAACGCTTTCGCAGCCTTGATAATACCCGCCTTGTTCATTATGAAGGAATACATTTTGATCCGCGTTATCCCGGCAGTTCGGACATTAACAGCCAGATGTACACATCACCAACAGCACTAGAGGAGTTTTTGAAGGATAATAGAGGAAAGCCGTTAATATTATGCGAATACCTGCATACGATGGGCAACTCGGGTGGCACACTGTATAAATACATCGATTTGATGTCTCGTTACCCGCATTATCAGGGCGGATTTATCTGGGATTTCATCGATCAGACAATTCTGAAAAAAGACCGCTATGGCAAATATTTCCAGGCCTACGGCGGTGATTTTGACGACCGCCCGTGTGATTATAACTTCTGCGGCAACGGCATTCTCTACGGCGATAGAGGGTTGTCTCCAAAACTGCAAACAGTAAAGTGGAACTATCAAACCATCCTCTCAGATATACTGGAAGATAAGGTTGTTATTGTTAATAAAAACCTCTTTACCCGTACATCTGAATATGACTGCGTTGTTATACTCGAAAGAAACGGTATCGAAATCAGCCGCAAATATCTTGATACAGATGTTCCCCCGCTTTCAAGTTACGAATATCCCCTGCCTGTTAAGGTTCCTAATCAGAAGGGCGAATATGCCATAACTGTTTCGTTCCGCTTGAAGGCGGATACCAGGTGGGAAAAGAGCGGATACGAAGTCGCATTCAATCACACGTTATTAAAGATAACACCGACTATGTGATATGCTCTGCTAAACCGTTTAAGACCGCATTGTGCACCCCGCTCAGGGTCGTTTGCAGTTCTCAGTCAATTGGTTTGCACGGCGAGAGTTTTTCCATTATGTTTTCCAAAACAAAGAACGGCCTTTCATCATATAAGTATGGGGGTCGCGAGATGATAAAAACGATTGCAAAACCAAATTTCTGGCGCGCTCCCGTTGATAACGATATCGGAAATTTGATGCCTGTTCGTTATGCGCAATGGAAAATCGCAAGCTTGTACGCAACGAACGTTCCTCCGTCAGAAGAGGATTCCCTGCATGTTCCGATGGCGGAGCCTGTCGTTGAAAGCCTTTCTGACCATGCTGTGGTAACTTTTATGTATTATCTGCCAACTAACCCTGCCTCGGAATGCGAGGTCAGATACACTGTTTGGTTTGACGGAACGGTTTGTGTTGAACTGACCTGTCACCCGAAGGGCCTGCCGCCAATGCCGGAGTTCGGAATGATGTTTAAGCTGGATGCAAACTATGAAAACCTCGAATGGTACGGAATGGGTCCGGAGGAAACATATATTGACCGGATGACCGGCGCAAGACTGGGTATTTACCGTAATAAGGTCATGGATAACATGGCTAAGTATATTGTACCTCAGGAGTGCGGCAATAAGGTCGGGGTCAGGTATGCAAAGCTTACGGATAATTCCGGAAGGGGTATTGTTTTCACCGGCGATGAAATGGAGTTCTCCGCACTTCCGTACACACCGCATGAGCTTGAAAATGCCATGCACGACAACGAGCTGCCGCAGCTTCATTATACGGTAGTACGTACATGTCTGCGTCAAATGGGTATCGCGGGGGATCAGAGCTGGGGTGCGCGAACACATGAGGAATTCTTACTTCCGGCAGACGAAAAGCTACGCTTCAAATTCACCTTCAAAGGCATTTGAGATTCTTGTTGTTATAGCTCAGATACCGCTATTAAGCAAGAAATAAAAATGTTTCCATTATCTGATATTTCTTGTATAATTCCATTTATGTATCTTAAACTTTTTCTTTCTTTTGCATATATCGGTGCTTTTACGTTTGGCGGCGGGTATTCGATGCTGCCGATGTTTCAGCGTGAGCTTGTTGATAAGAATAAATGGCTGACCGAAGAGGAAATGACAGATCTTTTCTCCGTCAGTCAATGCCTGCCGGGTATCATAGCCGCGAATACAGCGATTTTCGTCGGGCATAAACATAGGGGCGTATTGGGCGGTATTGTTTCAGCACTTGGTGTTATCCTGCCTTCCGTTGTTGTGGTTTTACTGGTTGCCGCTTTTCTCTCAAACTTCGCGGACATCATTATTGTTCAAAAAGCTTTTACCGGCTTGCGGGTATGTGTAAGTGTTCTAATCATAAACGCTGTTTTTAAGCTGCGCAAGCACGCTCTCATTGATATTCCGGCAGCTATAATATTCGTTGCCGTCTTCATTTTATCCGTTTACATGCTCTTTCCTGTAGCTATACTCATTGCGGTGGCAGGAGTATGCGGGTTGGTAATCTCGGTGATACGAAAAGGCAGATCTCCGGAGGACAGCTCTTCGGGAGGTGCCACATGATCTATCTGCAGTTATTTTACGAATTCCTGATTACCGGTTTTCTGATTTTTGGCGGCGGTCTGGCAACTATACCGTTTCTGCAGCAAATGGGAGAAAGAACCGGTTGGTTTACGACTACGCAGCTTATGGATATGATTGCCGTATCTGAAGCTACGCCCGGACCGATTGGCATAAATATGGCTACCTATGCAGGTTATACTGTTGCAGGCGTACCCGGAGGGATTATCGCATCGGCGGGTCTTGTCTTGCCGTCTGTAATAATTGCACTCATAGTTGCCCGGCTTTTAGTGCGTTTCAGAAACAGCCGCATTGTTGAATCCGTTCTTTACGGTTTACGACCCGCTTCACTTGGCCTTATTACATCCGCCGGGGTAACCGTTTTCTGCCTTGTTTTGTTTGGTGTTGAACCGCGCAGCTTAACTGATGCACATTTTCTTTTGCTTGATTACAGAGCGCTGCTCTTGGCAGCAGTTCTCTTTATCATAACAAACAGGTTCAAATTTCATCCTGTAATCTATCTGGCTGCCAGTGCTGTTGTGGGAATTTTAGTATTTTAACTGTGATTATCTATCAGGGAGATGTACAATTGAACTACGCGATAAGCGGTGACACAAAAATCGCAAAAACATTTGAATATGACGTTGTTATAGTCGGCGCAGGGCTTGCGGGGTTATATGCCGCGCTTAATGTCGATGAGAAATTACGCTGTGTAATTCTCGCAAAGGATAATATGGATTGCTCAAGCTCATGGCTCGCACAAGGCGGAATCGCTGCTGCAATAAACCGTGATGACACACCTGAGCTGCATTTAGAAGATACAATCACAGCCGGAGCGGGACAGTGTGATATGGAGGCTGTTTCTATTTTGGTCAATGAGGGTCCTTCCGATATAGAAACGTTGGTAAGGCTTAATGTTCCGTTTGACCTTGACGAATACGGCGAGTTTCATTTTACACGTGAGGGCGGACATAATAAGCGCCGGGTTGTTCACGCCGGCGGCGATGCCACAGGGCGCGAAACAATCAGGGCGTTGTCAAATATCGTGGCGGAGCGCAAAAATATCACATTTTGCGGTTACTCCTGCCTGTTTGATGTGTTAACCGAAGCCGACTGTGTCACCGGTTTGGTCATACGCCATAAAGACATTGAGTTTCACTTGATTGTTACAAGTAATGTAATCATCGCAACCGGCGGTATCGGGCAGCTTTATACATCAAGCACAAATCCCGTTGTTGCCACCGGAGACGGAATTGCAGCCGCTCTTCGCGCCGGTGTGAATGTGACAAACATCGAGTTCATACAATTCCATCCGACCGGGCTTTGGGATGCCAAAAGCAACGGGAGTGAGTTTTTGATTTCTGAAGCAGTTCGCGGTGAAGGCGGTATACTCGTAAATCATAAGGGCGAGCGTTTTATGGCAGGTCTTCACGAGCTTTCGGAGCTCGCTCCCCGGGATATAGTCGCGCGCGGAATTGTAAGAGAGCTTAAGCGAAGCGGAGAAAGCCATGCGTTTATTGACATTACCTCAAAACCTGAGGAATTTCTCAAAAAACGCTTTCCGACAATATATAATGAGTGCTTGAATCATGGAATAAACATCGCTTACGATAGAATACCCGTCAGCCCGATTCAGCATTACCTGATGGGCGGTATAGAAACTGATGTAAACGGGTGTACAACTATCAAGGGGCTTTATGCTTGCGGGGAGGCAGCAAATACAGGTGTCCACGGTGCCAACAGGCTTGCGTCCAACTCCATGCTTGAGTGTCTTGTATTCGGCCGCCGCGCCGCGCAGCATGTAAACGAGTCGATTAATGTTACCGGTATTGCAAATGTCTCACGTGGAGCAAGTCCTGCCATCCTTCTGTCAATTCCGGCAAGACCCCGGGACAGACTCGATTATCCGCTTGTGCGTAAAACAATTAAGCAGCTTATGAGCGAGTATTGCCATGTGATAAGAAAACAATCCGGGTTGCAATATGCGCTTGAACAATTAAATGAAATCTATGCCCGGCTTGAAGCAGTGTATGACGAAAGCTGCGAGTACCTCGAAACACTTAATATTGCAACTGTCGCAAAAGCTATAGTCGAGGCGGCTCTTAACCGCCCGGAAAGTATTGGTTCACATTATGTAGAGAATTCGGGAACAGAGACTGCTGACGCTTCGGATATTGATCAAGTAGTTGAGGATTAAAGCAGCAGTTCAGTATAATTTTAAAGGAATTGATGAAATTATGAATTTTAAGTATCTTGATCTATATAACTACCTGCTCTCAACGTTTGATGAGGGTGAAAATGATGAAGGCTTGTATGCAGACGAGATTGCGTATCTGGATGATTTCTTGAAATCTGTGCTTGACGAGGATGTCGGGGAAGGTGATATAACTACGGACTGCTGCGTACCGGAATCAGCAGTTTCGAATGGGGTTTTTATTGCAAAAGAGCCGGGTGTTATATGCGGTTTAGGCATCCTGAAGCGGATTTTCACAATACTTGACGAATCCTTGTTTTTTAAGCCGCTTATCCGTGACGGGGATATGGTTGCAAAAGGTGATGTGGTCGCAAAGATATCCGGTTCCTCGCGTACAATACTCACCGGCGAGAGAACAGCGTTAAACCTTTTACAGCATATGTCCGGTATCGCTACAAAAACGGCCGAGGCTGTCCGGGAGGTCAGCGGAACTAAAACCAGAATTTTGGATACCCGTAAAACTACTCCCGGTTTTCGCGCACTTGACAAATATGCCGTAAAATGCGGCGGCGGCAATAATCACAGGTTCAATCTCGCCGACGGGGTTATTATAAAAGACAATCACATCAAGGCCGCAGGCGGGATAACAAATGCTGTTAAAAAAGTATACGGCATAACTCAGACGGAGACAGTTTCTCAGCCTGTACACCGGCACTATCCTATCGAAGTCGAAACCGAAACCCTCGCACAGGTTGATGAAGCGCTTAACGCGGGTGCCGATATCATTATGCTCGACAATATGACCCCGGAGATAATGGCGGAAGCTGTGCGTTTAATCAACGGACGCGCCTTAACCGAAGCCTCGGGAAATATGGGCGAACGCAATTTGAAAGAAATTGCCGATACCGGTGTGGATTTTATCTCAATCGGGGCATTGACACATTCGGTAAAAGCACTGGACATCAGCCTGAGGTTTGAGTAACAGCTCTGTGACAAGGTGTTGCACTTTTGTTTTGCATCCGGTTAAATCAAAAAAACTAAAGTCTGCCGTAAAAAATGACGATAAAGTGATTAAGGTAAATTATGTCTATTAAGGAGTGATTTTAATGACAATAGCAAACATTAGCGGAGTCTCAAATCAAGCAAGTTCTTCAGTAAAAGCAAAACAGAATGTTGAAAACAAACCGGCAGGTGGGAAAAAATCAGTTGACGATGTTTTAGCAGCACTGCGCGAAATGATGCCCGGATGGACAATTTCAACCACCACAGCCGATTGGGGCGAAGGGTTTCGAAACATTCAGATTGACCGCGAAATACTTCAACGCATGGCTGACGACCCTAAGGAGATGGAAAAATATGTGTCCTTGATACGTGAGTTTGAGAAGGCAGTTCCTGAACTCGAAAAATGGGGGCAGGAAAACCCGGGGCAATCGCTTGTATTCCAACTTTCATTTGATGCCAACGGTAACGCCACCTCAATGTCAATTGTCAAAACACTACTGGGAACAGAGACACGCACATTATTCGATCTTCCGGAGGATCGGTCAACTTGGGCGGATATTATACGCGAAAGGGTTGAAGCAATAACCAAAGGTCAAATCGAAGAAGCCGACGGTTCAAAAAGCTGGCTTACATAGTCCATGCTTCTTAACCGCAAGCGGTTATATAATTTAGTTGATGCAAATCATTTAAGCCGCAGTCCTGTATCCGTGCGGACTGCGGCTTTGCTGTTATGATTAAGTCTTTTTAAGTTATCATTCGTATTATATAGCATAAGCAAGAAAAGGCGGTGATATCTTGGACGAAAAAAAACTTGTAGAAATGCTGCATTCAAAAAACAGAGACACTTTTTTGCACCTGATAGAAATGTATAACAAACTGCTCTGGGTCGTTGTTGCAAGCGTATTGGGCGGCGTCGGAACAAATGAAGATATTGAGGAATGTATAAGTGACGTGTACGTCAGATTGTGGCTTAACCCGGAAATTTACGACCCGCAAAAAGGTACTCTCAAAACATTTATAACAATCGTAGCAAAACGCAAAGCATTCGACAAATACAGACAGCTCTCAAAAAGGAAAATCATTGAGTTTGAGGAGGCAAGTTTTTTCTCTGAAGATGAGCTGTCGGAAAATGTGATAAAAAATGATTTGTACAATGAGCTTTTTACAGCTATCCAATCATTAAAAGAGCCTGATAAGGAGATAATGATACGGCGTTACTTTCTTGATGAGAAACCTTCCTTTATTGCAAATAAAATATCGCTTTCGGTTAAGGAAATTAAGAACCGGTTATATCAAAGCAAGTTGAGGCTGAAAGAAATGTTAAAATCTAAGGAGGTAGCGGATTATGAATCATAGCCTTATTTCGGGATTGAATGAGCAAAATCTTGATGAATTACTGTTATATTTTCCGGATTATTCAATTCAAAATCTAAATAATATTAAGAAACTGTTTTTAATGAAATCAAATAAAAAACGCAAGGTCAGCAAGCGTGTTGCTGTTATTGCAGCTATTGTCGCAATATTTCTCGCCCTTTCAAGTTTAGCGCTCGCAGCATTTACAACCCTTGATTTCGGAAGGATTTTTAATTCTTTCTTTAATAACCCCGCTGCTGAAGCAGTAAGAATAGATGTTGGGCAAACTATTGTTTCTGACGGGTTTGAAATCACACTTCTTTCAGCGTTTGTTGATAATAACAAAGCTTACATGATGGTTGAGATGAGGGATATTGAAGATAAACGTCTTTCAAATAATATGATGGCTGTAGCAGAAAATGTAGAAGGTCTTGGCAGTGAAGTTGTTTTATATGATGAAACAGAAAGTGTTGCAACCATGATACTATCCTTGTTTTTAGCAGGACCCGTAAACGAGGGAGATACAATTACTATACCTATAAGCTCGATACTGTCGGAAATATCTTATAGTGAATCAGGCAGGCAGATTGAAAATGTCATAACCGGATCATGGGAGTTCAGTTTTGTTGTGATAACAGAAATGCCGGAAAGGAATATTACAGTAATTCCTGTTAATGAAACGTATTTTACAAAACTGGAAATCGAGTGTTCCCCCATGACCACAACGATTTTAAAGCACGTTAACAGTAATGTGCAAATCGGTAAAATGATTGAATTTATTGACAGCTTCGGGTATCCTTATTTAAAGCTAACTAATGATGAGATAATTATACTGGAACCGACAGGCTCTATATTTGATGAGGATCTCGGATGGTCCGGCTACGCCAGCGAACACTTCGATATTAACATATTACACTCAATAACATTTTGCGGCGAGGAATATATATTCGAATAAATACCGGCTAAAGTTTATCAAAAATATGCCGATAATTCGTATACGGGAAATTGTTCGTTTCGCCTTTCGAGGATGAAATGTATCTAAAAGGATTATTAATACTCACACGGATGTAAAGTTAGGTAACTTTACAACATGCACACTTACGGCATCGGAATAAAGACAATCCGGCGGTCACTCGCTCTGTCACAGGGCAGTTTCCGTCGGTTTTTAACGTGAAAATGTACATTACAGGATACAAAATTTCTGACATGGACGCAAAGAAAGGTTAAACACAAATGATACAAGGTGTCGGTTTTTCACCCGTAAGAAACACTATTCCAATCAATAGAAATTTCTTGCCTATGCCCCAAGTGGATTCGGGGACAGATTTTCGTGATGTATTAGCAACAAATAAACATAGCTCAATATTTGTTGCGGTCAGTTCCGGCAGTGAAAGAGATAAATTTATTGACGCTATTCATCAAGCACGCATATTTACTCCACCATCATTTACCCGGCAAGCAAACGAAAACACACAACGAGAATCTGAATATAGCATCAGTGTTGTAAACAACCTTAGGATGAATTACGAAAACAGCACTGAAATTCAAAGGATGGGGATTTTTAATCCTCACCATCAATCGAAAGCATCACTTTGTCTATCAAAAATATTTGAGTATTCACAAAACGGCGACGAAGACGGAATGGTAACAGTTACCAATGAGCAAACCAAAGTACAATGGCAATTTCATTTATATGGTGAAGACAGGGAGTTTATTGAAAGTTTTAACGCCAAAATACAAAAGGTAATGCAGTCACAGGAAAGTATTGGAGTCGCTTTAGACAGATTTCAAAGCGGTGATAACTTAACACAGGATGAAATTCTCGAAGGAATAATCGCACAGTATGCTAAAGAACCTTTAACAATAGAGAGCTTCAAGAAAATGTTGTTTGATTTATACAGTTATGGAGCGTTGTCATATGATGAAACCTGGTTAGTCGATAGATGGGGCGGACTGGGAATCGACGTTGTTATGGAAGAGTATGAGTATCAATTATGGCTTAAAGGGATTGAAGAAGAATATGATGAACCAACGTTTACGTTGCCGGACTTGTTGGAACAATTTATGAAAATGCTTGATGAAAGGCGAAATGCCAGTGCCGAGGCAGCCAATAAACAAGAGGATAGCAGTGAACAGAACCGCAAGTTGAAAGAAGCCGGCGGCGTATATGAATCATCATCTGACTATTTTCACAATAGCTTACAAAATGCATATAGTAGTTTAATTTAACAGTAGGAATAAATTCGGCAGGGATGCAGAGAAAGAGAAGGTCTATGCAAAATCAAGTAAACATCAATGTGCAAACGCAACATAATACCCATAATTATCGCAATACAAAAGCAAACCGTAACACAAACTCACATCAATCCTACCGTGAAATCCATAACTCATATAAAAAATATGAGGTAGGTGGTGTCAAGGATTTACGCATGGTTTCTATGATTCCGCAAGGCGCTGATATCACTTGCCTGGTATGCTACCTTAATGCTCAGCTAGGGGATCAAGAAAAACTGACCGCAGCAAGACTCGTGGAACTCGGCATAACTGATATAAACGATGTGCCGGTCGCAGATTTCGGCAAACTTGCAACTCCACAGGAAATGCTTGATGATTTAATATCAAGAAATGTTCGCTTTGCCCGTAATCCTTCAACTATTTCAACAGAAGTGATGCGAATAACTATGAGCGCATTTCTCGGACAAAAGCATATTCGCAATTATATTCCGGATATTTGGTCAGCTAACAGCAAGCTGGAAGAATTAAAAAGCACAGCTGCTGCCATTGATTACTCGGGTATGAGTGATACAGAAAAGGTAATGTCAATATACAATAGATATGAAGAAGCCTTTGGTGATTTCCGTAGTGTATGGGCACTCCCGTATAACGGTGACAGTGATGAATACTCAAGATTTAATAGAATCTGGAATCAATTTCAAAAAGAGTTGACAGAAGCCTTTGGCACTCCTGAGAAAGCAACCGCAGCGTACAGGGTTGCACAGTACGGCAGCATGAGTAATGCTGATATAAGAGCGGAAATAGCTTCAAAGTACCCTCCGCCCGGCGAAATGACATTAAGGGATTTTAAGTATATGCTTTGGGAAATGAGGCAGGCCGGTGCAGATGACGGGCTAACAAATGTTATGAATGCAGCTATAGAAAACACAGAAATGTGCAGCCTGGTTCGTGAAGAATTGCTGGATACCCCTTTCGATATTAACTGGCTGCTCGGCGGATATAACTCATTGTACAATAGCGCGGTAAATCAACCACGCGTTATTGAACGAGGCACAGGCAGAGTGCTTGAACAACTTTTTGGAACCGTCTTAGATAACCGCGGATTTGCTATAACAGATAAAAGAAGCCCTGTTGATTATGCCTCTCAGGCAGGGATAATAAATGCCAAGTATAACAGTTGGACCAACCGGGATTATGAAAATATGATACTACCGCATTTTCAGAAGTTATACGATGAAGGGGTTATTTACCTTGAAAAGATTCGAAAGCCCGTTGAGCCGATAGAGATAAAGAAAATTCTACCATATTGGCTGAATTAATAAACCGGAATAGAGAGTGTAAACAGGGCTGTCCGATATTTATTATGTATTTATTATTGCCGAGCAAGAGTTTTGAATAAGTCCTCAAAAAGCGCATCGCGGTTTATATGGTATACATAGCGTATCGGATGCCTGGTTTTATTAAACGAATAAAAGTTGTCATAGCCCGGAACAGGGCTTGGTTCTATGCGATCCAGCATAAAACCGCCCTCCAGCAGCCACGCAACTGCCGTTACATCCCATATTACGCGAGTCCATGTCGTAAGACCGCCGTCTTCCAGAGCTTGTTTTGCTGTAACATCGACCAGATAATCGCATAGCTCATTCTTCCCGCGCAGCCAGTATTCCAGTTCTGGACCGCCGGTGGTGAATGCCGATACGACACCCATACATGGCAGTTGTACTAAAGGCACTCCGCATCCGAATACTATCCGCGCGGCCGCCACATCCTGAGAGAGATTAAACTCCGTGTTATTGTGCCAGTCATGCGCGTGACCGCCCAGCCAGATCACAACGATTTTCTCTTTGATCCCCGGTTCTATAATCAACGCAGATGCTACATTGGTGATTGCACCGATAGCGATAACATACAGTTGTTTTTTTGTGTCATAACCGGATGACAGCTCGACAAGCTTCCTTGCGGCGTCGGATATTACAGGTTCTGTCTCCGATGGCAAGAACCTGTCAGAGCCTCTGAAGGTCACAGGTTTTAAGTCGTCCCGCTTTAATAGTGATAGTACCTTTTGGATTTCAGCATAGCTTTTTTCCATGCCGTCCCCTGCGGAGCATGATTTACTGTTCAGGAAGGGTGCGGCATTAATCGCCTTGATATTCAACTGCTTGCTTTTCCCAATAAGGTAGGCAAGGGCATACTGGTCATCAATTTCATTGAAAGTATCCGTATCAAGCACAACATCGACAGGACCCTTAGGCTTTTCCAGCCGCTTAAGCAACGCCGAATGCCAGAACGCGTCCAACACACCGTTTAGCTTGGATATACCCGTTAAGTCATTCATAATCATATCTTTCTCCGTTTACCGGCTTTTATAGTATAGACTCTATTCCCTACACCGACATGGCTGCCTTTTCCAGAACGGCTATTATTTTATCGCACCATTCGTCAAATTCCGGGTCTTGCTTTTGAAGCTCCTTGTTGGCAAGTACGTTTTCTATTGTCAGCCGTATGCCTTGGTCATATCTGATTTTTGCGTTGAAGCCCGGTACCAGACGCTTTAACTTTGCATTGTCGAATACAACCGTGTTCGCCTTGTCGCCGGTCAGAGAGCCTGTAAAATCGTATTTTGAACATTTTGCCAGAAAGTCCGACGGGACATAATATGGCTTTAGCTCTGCTCCCAGTGCATCAGCAATCGATTTATATATTTGATTCCATGTCAGGGATTCGTCTGATGTTATCTGTACAGACTCGCCAATAGCATGGAGATTGCCCAGAAGTCCTATAAAAGCGTCGGCAAAATCAGAGTTATGTGTCATTGTCCAAAGACTTGTTCCATCACCTTGGATAATTACCTGCTTGCCTTTAAGAATTCGCTCAGCTACCTGCCAACTGCCATTATTGCCGTGTACACCAAGCGGTATCGATCTTTCGTCATATGTGTGGCTGGGTCGTACAATAGTGACCGGGAATCCGTTTTCACGATACATTTTCATCAGGTAATCTTCGCAGGCGATTTTATTTCGCGAGTATTCCCAATACGGGTTGGCAAGCGGTGTGCCTTCGTTGATTCTGTAATCGGACAAAGGTTTTTGATATGCCGATGCCGAGCTGATGAAAATGAACTGCTTTGTTTTCCCGGCAAAAAGACTATAGTCCCGCTCCAGTTGTGACGGAACAAATGCTATAAAGTCCGCCACAACATCGAACTCCATGCCATCAAGCAGCTTTGATGCTGACGCTTCATCATTAATGTCGCAGATAATTGACTTGTAACCTTCCGGTAAGCAATCGTTTCGGTTTCCCCTGTTTACCAGGTATAGCTCATGCTCGCCGCTTTCGAGCAGTTTCCTTGATATTGCCGTGCTGATAATGCCTGTTCCGCCTATAAATAGAATCTTCATTTAATACCCCTCCCTATATGCCGTATTCCAACCGGATAATCGTAAATTCTTTTTCCATATTAGCATAAGTTCTGATATAATGCGAGTATTGTGAAAGGGTTTTGGAGGTAGCAGTATGACATATCATGTAGCGAAGTCGGGAGTGGATTCCAATCCCGGTACGAAGGAACACCCGTTTCTCACTATTAACGCCGCAGCACATTCAGCCATAGCCGGTGATACAATAATTGTTCATGAGGGTGAGTACCGGGAGTGGGTCAAGCCTCAGTATGGAGGTCTTAGCGAAAACCGCCGCATCATATACCAGGCGGCTGATGGTGAGAAGGTTATTATAAAAGGCTCCGAGCGCATACAATCATGGGAGCATGACAGAGAAGGCGTGTGGAAGGTTGATTTGCCAAACACAATGTTTGGCAAATACAATCCTTATAAGCTCATTGTTGAGGGAGACTGGCTGTTAGTCCCGGAGGAAAGGGATGCACATCTTGGGGACGTATATCTGAACGGGATGTCTTTTTATGAAGCAGAAAGCCTTGAATCGTTAAGAAATCCGAATATACGCGAGGAAGTTACAGACAATTGGACGCAGGTGGTTGAAGCTGTTTTAAATCCGGAACAGACAAAATACCTTTGGTTTTCGATAGTCGGAGATGAAACTACAACTATTTTTGCAAATTTTCATGAAGCCGACCCCAACCGCGAGCTTGTTGAAATCAATGTTCGCAGAAGCTGCTTTTATCCCGAGAGGACAGGGCTAAACTATATCACGGTACGAGGGTTTGAGATGGCTCAGGCAGCCACACCATGGACACCTCCGACCGCAGACCAGCCCGGTCTTATAGGACCGAACTGGAGCAAGGGATGGATTATTGAAGATTGTATAATTCACGATTCGAAATGCAGCGCGATAAGTATAGGCAAAGAAATGTCTACCGGACATAATTACCGGACTTTCCGCAGAGATAAGCCCGGTTATCAGTATCAGTTGGAGGCTGTTTTTTCCGCATATAAAATCGGCTGGTCCAAGGAAAACATAGGTTCGCATATTATTCGCAATAATGTAATTTATGATTGCGGGCAAAACGGCATCGTCGGGCATTTGGGCTGCGTGTTCAGCGAGATATATAATAACCATATTTATAACATAGCCATTAAACGCGAGTTCTACGGCCATGAGATTGGCGGAATCAAGCTGCATGCCGCTATCGACGTGTATATCCACCACAACAACATCCACGACTGCTCCCTGGGTTTATGGTCGGACTGGCAGACGCAGGGTACACGCATCAGTAAGAATCTATTTTACAACAATAGCCGTGATTTGTTCATGGAGGTCAGCCACGGACCGTTTGTGGTTGACTTTAACATACTGGGCTCGAGGTTTTCACTACTGAGCTTTGCGCAAGGCGGCGCGTACACAGGTAATCTTTTTGCCGGTAAAACAGAGCTTTTTAAGGTTTTAGACCGCGCGACACCATACCATGCTCCTCACAGCACCGACGTGGCCGGATACGCACTTGTATATGGCGGTGACGATCGTGTTTTCCAGAACATCTTCACCGGCAAAAGCGAGACGGGGACGATTGGTACCGCTGTCTATAACGGACACACAACTTCACTTGACGAGTATATTGAAAAGGTAGGAGCTTTAGGTCGCGGTGATCATGATATTTTCGCAAAGATACCGCAGCCTGTGTATATCTCCGACAATGTATACCTAAACGGCGCGGAGGCGTTTGATGCAGAGCCGGAGAAGCTGGATATGCCCGGCTTCGATTCCGGATTTATGCTTGAGCTTGTTGGTGATGAGGTTTTTCTCAATATCACCTTGCCTGAAGGCTTCGAAAACCAAAAAAGTGATTCGCATAGTACAAAATCGCTTCCGCGAGTGCGCATTGTTGACGCCGAGTTTGATAAACCGGACGGTACTTCTATGTCACTGGATTCCGATTATATGGACGCACCTGCGGGAGGAAAAGTGACGCCCGGACCGCTTTATTGCCTTAAAGCCGGTAAAAACAGAATAAAGGTTTGGTAAGCGCAAGCGGCATTAAAAAGCGCGGGACTTAACTGCCCGCGTTTTTGCTTGTTATATTCAGATTGTGCTTAACGGAACATTTCGATATCATCATCACTGGCATTACTCCAGTCGGTTCCTACAATCTTAGCTCCCTCGCTTTCGCGTGCTGCCGCACGCTGCCTGACCTCTTCGTATAAGGCCAGCGTCTCGTTCCTGAGCTTAACGCGCTCCAGAGCATCGTCATTTTCACGCTCTATCCTGCGGGCTACCTCCTTATCGCGCCATAATGCCTGTTTTGCCTCTTCCACTGCAACCCTGTTCATTTTTTTGCGTTTGTTGTCTCTTTTCATACGGGACATAAATATATAGAAGTTTAGGGCGATTACAAAGAATACGATTGCAAATAAGTATCCAACTGAGTCACCCATGATTATCACCTACTTGAATCGCAGCATTACCGCACCGCGTCATGCACATTTATTGCCGTCGGCATTTTCCACCATATCAATAATATCATATAACATAAAGTAAAACAATCAATGATAGTAAATAATATGTAATAATGAGTTTTTCTGTGGTATACTCACTACTACAATGATAGAACAGGAAATGAGCATATGATTACGGTAAATAACCTGAGCTTGCAATTTGGCGGCACTACCCTTTTTTCGCGTGTAGACCTTCAGTTTACTGCTGGCAACTGTTATGGCGTTATCGGCGCGAACGGATCAGGTAAATCGTCGTTTTTAAAGATACTTGCCGGAGAACTCGACTACACGACCGGCTCTGTTGAAATCAAACCCGATGTTCGAATGTCGGTTCTCAAGCAGGAGCAAAATATGTATGACGAGTACACCGTTATTGAAACAGTAATTATGGGCAATGCCCGCTTGTTTGAGTGCGGCAGGGAAAAGGATGAGCTTTACCTGAAAGAGGATTTCTCCGATGAGGACGGTATACGCGCGGCCGAGCTTGAGGAGGAATATGCCGAGCTTGGGGGTTGGGAGTCCGAATCGGACGCGTCACAGCTTCTTCAAGGGCTTGGTATACCAACTTCGCTACATAATTCCGGCATGAATGAAATGGAACCCCGGCAAAAAGTCAAAGCGCTGCTTGCACAGGCACTTTTCGGGAAGCCGGATATCATCCTGCTTGATGAGCCTACAAATAATCTCGATGTTGGAAGTGTCGTCTGGCTTGAGGATTTCCTGATGGATTATGAGGGTACGGTTATTGTCGTTGCACATGATCGTTATTTTCTCAACACGGTATGTACGCATATGGTGGACATTGATTACGGAAAAATAAAAATGTATGTCGGCAACTACGATTTCTGGTACGATTCCAGCCAGCTTATACAGAAGCTCATAAAAGAAAAGAATAAAAAGAATGAGGATAAGATTCAGGAGCTTGAGGAGTTTGTCCGTCGTTTCTCCGCAAACAAATCTAAATCACGTCAGGCAACATCCCGGAAAAAGCTTATTGAAAAAATAAGAATTGAGGATATGCCGGCATCTACACGCCGTTACCCGTGGGTAGGGTTTAAAATTGAACGCGAGCCGGGCAAGGACAGACTGTTTGTAACCGAATTATCAAAGTCTATAGGCGGGGAAAAGGTACTCGACAACATAAGCTTTACAATGGGGCGTGATGATAAAATCGCATTTATCGGTGAAAATGAAAATGCGGTAACAACGATGTTTAGGATACTCGCAGGCGAGCTTGAGCCGGATGAAGGTGAAGTTAAGTGGGGTGTTTCAACGACTCAGGCATATTTTCCAAAAGATAACACTTCATATTTTTCAGATAACGAGCTCAATATTATTGATTGGATCCGGCAATACTCTGAGGATAAACGCGAGAGCTATCTGAGGACTTTTCTCGGACGTATGCTGTTTACGGGCGATGATGTATATAAAGAGGTGCGTGTACTGTCCGGCGGCGAGAAGGTCCGGTGTATGCTGTCGCGTCTTATGTTGTCGGGTTCAAGTGTTTTGCTGCTCGACCAGCCTACGAACCATCTCGACCTTGAGAGCGTCAATGCGCTTAATAACGGTTTGACGGACTTTAAAGGCAATATTATTTTCACCACTCATGACCACCAGCTTATACAAACTGCCGCGAACCGGATTATCGAGTTTAAAGACGGCGGTATTATAGACCGTGTCATGTCGTATGACGAGTACGTTGAAACAGTAAAGACTATTGCTGAGTAACTCTAAAGGACATATGGATTATGCAATACATTCTCGCTCATGACTTGGGTACAAGCGGCAATAAAGCTGTATTATACAACTTAGACGGTTCACTGGTAGGCAGTGTTGTAAACGAATACCCAACATATTACCCCCACAGCGGTTGGGTCGAACAGGATGCCGACGACTGGTGGTTGGCGGTCAGCAGTTCAACCCGTCATTTGCTTGAAAAAACCGGCACTCAGGCTTCTGCGGTTACCTGTGTGTGCTTCAGCGCGCAGATGATGGGTTGCTTAATTATTGACAATGAGAATAGACCACTGCGCCGTATGATAACTTGGGCTGACACCCGGAGCTCCGAACAGGAAAAACAAATGCGTAACCGGACCGGCATGGAGGATGTTTACAGAATCACCGGTCATAGGTTGAGCGCTTCTTACTCGGCTGCCAAGCTTCTTTGGGTGAAGGATAATGAACCCGAGCTGTACAGTAAAGCCGGCAAAATGCTGAACGCAAAGGAGTATGTCATCCTAAAGCTCACCGGGGAAATCGTTACCGATTACTCGGATGCCGGAGGTACCAACCTTCTGGATATCAACAAGAGAAACTGGTCGGACGAGCTGCTTTCAGCATTTGATATCCCGCTCAATATACTACCGGATGTCTACCCTTCCACACATGTAGCGGGAAAGGTAACAGCGGAGGCGGCGCGGGTGTGCGGCCTTTTGGAGGGTACTCCCGTTGTTACCGGCGGCGGTGACGGGTGCTGCGCGACAATTGGCGCGGGTGTGGTCAGGCCTGGCAAGACATATAATGTTATAGGTTCATCATCATGGATATCCGCAGCTTCTAAAGCGCCTTATTTCGATCCGTCTATGCGCATTTTCAACTGGATTCATATGGACAGCACCTTGTATTCTCCCTGCGGCGCAATGCAGGCGGCAGGTTTTTCATATTCATGGTTTCGCAATAATCTCTGCAAGGAGGAGGTTGATACCGGAGCATCCTCAAATGTAAACGCTTATAAGCTCATGGACAGACTTGCCCGGGACGTCAGGCCGGGTGCGGGAGGCCTGCTCTTCTTACCTTATCTTCTTGGCGAGCGTTCTCCTCTGTGGGATCACAATGCCCGCGGTGCGTTTATCGGTATTGATATGTCCAGTACCAGAGCGGATATGGCAAGAGCGGTCCTCGAGGGTGTGGGTTTTAATCTTAAGATAATACTCGATATTTTCGAAGAGAGTTCTCCTGTAGATGATGTCATCATGATCGGAGCCGGTGTTAAGAGTGATATCTGGCTTCAAATTCTTTCAAATATTTGGCAGAAAGCCTTGTTGGTACCGGGGTTTCTCGAGGAGGCCACCTCGATGGGTGCCGCAATCTGCGGTGGTGTCGGCGTTGGTGTCTTTGATGATTTTTCTGCAGCGGAGAAATTTAATAAGCCTGTACGGCGCATTGAACCGGACAGGAGTACAGCAGAGCTGTATAGTGAGCTGTATGTATTATTTAAGGATGCATATTCACAGTTAAAGCCTGTTTATCAAGCACTTGCTGATAATACAGCAGCGTTTTCTATATAGCGCCTGCACATGGAGCAGTATAATCACATTACATGGAGGTTATGCTTTTGAAAATTCTTGTCATGTCTGATTCTCACGGAAATAAGGAGAATATGTTTAATGCCGTGGACTTGGAGGTTCCGGATTTAATTTTGCATCTTGGTGATAATGACAGGGATTGCGATGATATCGAGCTGTTATACCCTGAAATCCCTCTACGTTCTGTCAGGGGTAACTGCGACCGCAGCTCTGCAGGGCCGGACAGGGATGAATTCACACTTGAGGGTAAACGGTTTTTCATGACACACGGGCATTTATACAGCGTCAAATCCGGAAAGGCCAGAATTGTGGATGCAGCGGTCAACCGTAACATTGATGTCCTGCTTTTCGGGCATACACATTTACCACACCATTCAATTATCAACAGCCTGACTCTTATTAATCCCGGCAGTATCGGACTGGGCGGTAAATCATATGCCATACTTGATATAATAGATGGTGAAGTTTTTTGTGAGTTGAAGCGCTTTTAGTTACAGAATATGCGATTATTCCAACCACGGATAAGCTCGTATACCGGTGATTGTTCATCACCGGCACTTGAGTTTATTATTGAAATTTAAAATCCGAACTCATAATATTGATCAATGTTTTCGGCTGTTACAAAGACAGAGGGCAGGATGATGTCTTTTGGCCAGTTTCCCTGACCCAGCAAAACATCAATAGCAAGCCATACTGCGTCATATCCCATCATCGGTGAGTACAGGGATGATCCTTTGAGCAGGAAGTTGGAATCATTCTTCATATACTCATCAAATACGACCAGCGAACCGCCAAATCCGGTGATGATTTGAATATCGGTTCTGCCGGTATGCTCAATGGCTGCTATGACACCGAGGGCTATATCATCGCTGTGGGTAAACACTGCATCTATATGCGGATGCGCCCGCAGAGCATTTGCCATTGACTCAAGACCGCTTTCGCGGTTTGGAGCCGAGTCGAGCTCGGCCATCATTTCGATGTTCGGGAAGTCACGTGTGAGTACATCCATAAAACCTGCTTGACGAGCTTCGGCAATCGGTGTGCCGGTACCCATATTGAGCGAAATTATTTGACCCTCGCCGCCTAATGCTTCACCAAGAAATTCCGCCGCAACACGCCCACCGTCGATATTGTCGCCGTCGATGAAGTGCGTGTATGGAATATCTGTCGGTAGTCTGTGGTTTATAATGATGAGCGGTGTGCCGTTATTGTAGATTTGTTCGGCAACAGGAGCTATCATATCTGCGTCGCCGGGCATAATCGCAATCAGGTCATAATCGCCGTTCATGAAGATTTCCAACTGGCTTAACTGGTCGTTTTCATCAACACCGTTAATGGCTGTAAACTTAAAATTCGGATGTGATGTTGCAGCTTCCGCAATCGCCTCATCGATAACGAAACGCATTCTTGCGTTGAAAAAATTGCGTATAGGGGGCAGTGAGAATGCTACTCTGAACTGGTCGCCGGATGGTTGAACGGGCAGAATTGTGTCGCTCCCGGAATCCGGTGTTGTTACCGGCTCAGTTTCTTGCGGCTCATTTTCACTTTCATCCGCAGCGCAAGCAACAAGTGAAAACAAGAGTATAAAGGGCAATATGATTGCAATGATTTTTTTCATTAAGATTTTCCTCCCGGATATTTATGCCAGAGGCTTATTATTTTCGGGTACTTATACGCAGGGGCTTAACCACCGGACAGACGCGGCAGCACCCATATTTGATCATTATCTTCTATGGATGCACCCTCATTTACTTCCACGCTTTGCCCGTTATGCAGAATCATAACACCTTTTTCGCGCGGATCAGCACCAAGCTGCTGCTGTAAGCGTTTCATCAACTCACCAAAGCTGCCTGTCGACAATATGATTGTCAATTCCTGCGCAGCGTCGTTTAATCCTGCAATGGGGAACACTTTAACTTTAACACTTATTGATGCATCAAGGTTGCTTTTTTTTACACTACTTTTTTCTTTATTTTTACTCATTCTCTATAACTGTCACAGCCATTTCGGATTGTCTATGATTTCGGCTTTTCCATTTCGGTTGACTATCAGCTTGCGATACCCTTTATCTTCGATAGTACCATAATCATGCCCCGCATCACCACGAAACGCATAAAAGGTCACCAGCGGAACAGTGCCGGTATTTATACTGCGGTGGGCGTAGCGTTTAGGTACATAAACTGCTTTTCCGGAAGTCAACGGGAATGCGTCCCAGTCACCCTCAGGGTTCTCAACGAGCATATATCCTTCACCGGACAGGGTATAGTATACCTCTGCTGTTTCAAGCAATGTATGGAAGTGTCCTTTTGTCATGAAGTATTCTTCTCCAACTTGCCCGGGATAGGTAATGGATGTACCAAATGCAACATCCCCCGGATGCGCCGGTGTTCCCAGCTCATAAAACTCGTATATAAGAGGATTCCCGTCTGCTATCATTTTTTCCTGTGCAGCCGTGTCATAATACATGCCTTTCATCTGTGACAGCAGCCGTTTTGTTGGTTTCGCTGCTTCTGAGAGCCCGGTTGCTTTATTAAAATCCACAGTGAAGCCTTTTTCCCATTCATATCCCATTGCGGTTTCCTCCTGTTTACTTTTTTAAAGGGTAAGAGGTTACGTACATTTTGTTTACAGGATATCACGAATGCCTGCCTGTTGCAATAGTGCATAATGATTCACCATCAGATTTGTACGTACATTTTGGTTACAACAAATACTTGCTTTTACAGTCGTATTTGACATATACTATTGCTACAAAAAGTGCGTTAACGAGGTGGTTAATTAATGAAAATTCTTGTTACTCCGACTTCCTTCGGGCCGTCTTCGCAGTTAGCTCCTAAGGATAAGCTTATTGCTTTTGCTGACGAGATAGTTTACAACCCGCAGTCACGCCCTTTGACCGAGGATGAGTTGATTCCTTTGCTCGAGGGGTGCGATGGTTTTCTTGCCGGTCTTGATTTCATAACTGAAAAGGTCATAATGTCAACACAAGATCTTAAGGTCATTTCCCGTTATGGCATAGGTTGTGACAGAGTTGATCTTGAGGCGGCGAGAAAGCACGGAATCTTAGTTACAAACACTCCGGGCGCAAATGCTGATGCTGTTGCGGATTTGACCCTCGGGCTGATGCTTTCTGCGGCACGTGCAATTCCTGCGCTTGACCGCGCTACTAAGAATGGTGAGTGGGTACGCAGAACAGGTATTGAGCTTGGCGGAAGGATACTTGGGTTGTTGGGTTTTGGCATGATAGGCAGGCAGGTGGCAAAACGGGCAGCCGGTTTTGGTATGACTATAATGGCCTATGACCCTAATATGGACGGGACTCATGCTAAGGAGCTTGGCGTTTTACCGGTAAGTTTAGAAAGAATTCTCGAGGGTAGCGATTTTATCAGCCTGCATCTGCCGCTTGTTGAAGCGACACTAAATATTATCAATGCGGATTCTATTGGCAAGATGCGCCCCGGAGCAATAATTATAAACACTTCCCGGGGTGGTCTTATTGACGAGACAGCACTGTATAATGCTATTGAAAGCGGACATTTAGGCGGTGCTGCATTGGATGCATATGAAAAAGAACCGCCTGATGCCGGGCAGCCGTTGTTGCAACACCCTAATGTTATTGCAATGCCGCATACGGGCGCACATACAACGGAGGCGACCGTAAATATGGCTACTATGGCTGTTGATAACTTGATTGATGTCCTTAAGTCAGGAGATTGTCCCTACATTGTAAACCGGTAATATTAGTTTTGGGATTTTTCGGAATTAAGCAACAATGTTATAAACGTAAATATAGTGAAGGAGGAGCAACACATGAGTAATATTCAAGATAAGATAGCAAAAGCGAAGCTTCTGCCCGTGATTAAGTTAAACAGTGCAAGAGATGCCATTCCTTTAGCGGAAGCTCTATCCGACGGCGGACTGCCTGTTATGGAAATCACTTTTCGTACAGATGCTGCCGAGGATTCTATACGCGCGGTATCCAGAGCTTTTCCCGATGTTCTGACCGGAGCCGGAACTGTGACAACTCTTGAGCAGGTAAAGCGTGCGCATGATGCCGGAGCAAAATATGTAGTAACACCCGGAATCTCGCGAGTTGTAATCGAGTATTGCATCTCTTCAGGAATACCTGTTTTTCCCGGAGCCTGCACTCCTACCGAGGTTATTCAGGTCATGGAGTTCGGGTTGGATGTCGTGAAGTTTTTTCCAGCTGCCCAATACGGCGGGCTTTCGACAATAAAAGCCCTGTCAGCCCCTTTCCCGTCTTTACTGTTTATACCTACCGGAGGTGTTTCCGAATCCAATCTGCGGGAATATCTGGCTTTTCCAAAGATTCTTGCATGCGGCGGCAGTTGGATGGTCAGGGATGATATGATTAAAACGGGAGACTTCAAAGGTATAACTGCTCTTGTAAAGGAAGCAGTCGCACTGACAATCAATAACACATAACTGCATACGCTGAGATTTTGAAAGGAACAATTATATGAAAGCTGTATTACAACCAATGGCGATGCCCGGACAGAATGAACGCGAAAAGCAGGAATTTTCTACACAACTGGATAATCTTCGGCAGATGTATGATAACGAAGCGGAGTTTCTTAATCCGGTCATTGCCGGGGAGCAGGTTAATGATAGTGCTGACGCTGTTGTTTTTATACAGCTTATCGGTACAGCGTTTGGCGCGAAGAAGGAATTAAACCTTATAACAGTTCCTATAATAGTGCTGACTTCTCAGTTTGGTACGGTTGAAATGTGGGATTGGGAGATTGTTTCATTTTTACGAGAAGAGACCGGGTTAACTGTGTTTTCACCGTATAAAACCGAGCTTGCATGCGTCATAATGCGTGCGCTCGCTGCAAAAAGGGATATGCGTAAGGGTATGCGGTTTCTTATGTTTCAGGATTCACCCGGCGAGGGCATGCAATCCGGTATTTTTAAGCGCTTCTACTGGTGGGAGCCGGAGTGTACCGGCTTGATTGAGAAGTTATTCGGTATTCGTATTATTTATCGCAGTTATAAGGAGTTGAACAGCAAAGCTCAAATGATTTCCGATGAGCAGGCTGATGCCGCGTCTTCCGATTGGGGAATACCGTGCGAGGGTGTGGCTCATGAGAATTTCCTCAAGGCAGTCAAGCTGTATCTCGCAATAAAAGATGTCATGGCGGAGATCGGGGAAGTTCACGGTGTTGGAGCAAATTGCTTAAATGAGTCCTTTAACTCAGAAACAACACCATGCCTTGCCTGGAATGCACTCTTTGAACGCGACAACACCCTTTGGGTATGCGAGGGTGATACAGTCACGCTGGTAAGTAAGTTTATTATGTACAGCGCATTAAAGCAGCCTCTGCTTATGACAAACATATATCCTTTCCTTGTTGGTATGGCTGCTCTTAAGCATGAGAAAATAGATAAGTTCCCGGACGTTAAAAACTCCAAGGACTGCGCGCTTGGTGTACACTGCGGTTATTTTGGTTTGGCTCCTCAAAGTTTTTGCAGCCGCTGGGTACTGCGACCTAAGGTGTTGGAAATCGTTGAGAGAGACAGCCTTATGGTAGACTGTGAAATAGAAGCCGGTCCGATTACGCTGGCAAAAATCCATCCTAACATGAAGAAAATGATTATAATCGAATCTGTAATTGAGGAATATGTTCAGTATCCGGGTTCCGATTGCCGCAACGGCGCGCTGATTCGGTTTAAAAACAATAACGGGCACCAGGTCATGCAGACTTTGTGCTCCCATCATGCTCTCATCATTAAAGGGGACTGCGTACCGCAGTTACTGCTGCTTGCGCAGATTTATGGTTTCGAAGCTGAGGTTTTATAGCTTACGAAGGGAATGGTCATTTATATGAACTATGTTATAGGTGTTGATTTAGGAACGCAAGCGACAAAAGCATGTGTTTGTGACGAAAACGGCACTATCCTCAGCGATGCTGCCGTTGAATCCAACTTGCTGTACCCTGAGGAAGGAGCTGTGGAGCAGAACCCGGATGAGATGCTCTCCTCAGTTTTGGCATCAATAAAGGCGGCTGTGCAGGCTGCCGGTATACAATCAAAAAATGTGGCTGCTATATGTATTGACGGACAAATGGCCGGAGTAACAGGTGTTGATTCCGTCGGAATGGCCGCTATACCTTATGACAGTTGGCTCGATACCCGGTGCGGATCCTGCCGGCAGCCATTTCTTGATTACGGCGAGGAGCGTGTTATTCAGATAACCGGAACCCCGGTCACATACGCCCACGGACCAAAAATACTCTGGTGGAAAACAAACAGACCGGAGCAGTATAAGAGGGTTCACAAATTCGTCCAGCCTGCAGCGTATTGTACTATGCGAATGTGCGGTTTAAGTGGCGATGATGCATTTATTGACCATACTTATCTTCATTTCTCCGGTTTTGCCGATACAAAAGAAAAGCGATGGTCGGGTGAGTTGCTTTCAGCTCTCGATGTGGATGAGCAAAAAATGCCGAAAATTGTACGCTCTTTCGATACCGTAGGCAAATTGACGACTGATATGGCAGAGGCATGCGGCTTGCAGGCAGGTATACCAATGGCTGCCGGTTGCGGAGATACTGTTGCTTCCGCTTTTGGTGCGGGAGTCATAAAAAGCGGAAGCATGCTTGATGTGGCCGGCACGGCGTCTGTGCTTTGCTGCGCTGCCGATACTTACGCGCCCGATGTAAAACACAAGACTTTACTTTATGCTCCCTCAGTTTTGGAGGATTCTTATTATCCGATGGCCTACATCAACGGCGGTGGTATGTGCTTAAAGTGGTTAAGAGATGATGTGCTGGGCGGACAGTATAGTTATTCGCAACTTAATGAAATGGCTGCCGGTATTCCGCCGGGCAGCGGCAATCTGTTTTTTCTCCCTCATTTCTCAGGCAGGGTATGCCCGAATGATACGTTGGTAAGAGGCGGATATGTCAATCTGAGCTGGACTCATAATGCCGCATCGCTTTACCGTGCCATGCTTGAAGGGATATCATATGAGTACGGGATATATGCAGGCATTATTCATGAGTTGATACCCGACCTCGCTTTCAACAAGGTTATCAGTGTCGGCGGCGGAGCAAAAAGCCGGTTATTCCGGCAAATAAAAGCAGATGTGCTTGGCACATCTGTCTCCACTATTCAACAAACAGAAACAGCACTGCTTGGCTGCTGTGCGATTGCAGGAAATGCCGCCGGTCTGTTCCCCCGCCCCGAAAGCATGATCGAAGCCGTTATACGTACTGATGAATCCCAAACCCCCGATCCCGGATTATATTCATTTTATCAGCAACGAGTATCTGTATACGCCGACTGCATCAACGACCTACATGATGTATACAGGAGAATAGAACAGCTTTAGTAAACACCTTTTCAGTATTCCTAAAACATCACTACATGTTTAAGTCCCGCCGCATCAGCCAGATTATTAAATGCGGTGTGAATATCATTTATGCTGTACTTATGAGTTACCAGCGGGTCAATGTCCACTATCCCCGATGATATAAATGACAGGGTTTTTCGGTATTGCCACAACGACGACCTTGTTGTCCCCGTGAGTGTAAGCTGCTTGTAATGGATAATGTTTGTGTCCAACTCGACATTTTCCTTGCCTTTTGGTAAACCGCCAAAATAATTTACGCGACCGTCTATACCGGCAAGAGTCAACGCGGTTTGCTGCACCGATGCGACGCTGCACGCTGTAATTACTATATTGGCTCCGTATCCGCCGGTTTCCTCCATTACCCTCTTATGCAAATCATCTTTGACAGTAATTAGCGATGGTTCAAGCTTTAAGCACTCACTTAGCCGGTTTTCCGAGAGGTCGTTTATGATTACCTTGGATGCGCCGGCCATTTTTGCGAGTTTAGCGTGCATAAGCCCAATCGCTCCCGCGCCTATAATTAAAACAATATCTCCGGGGTTTACTGTATACCGCTCATAAGCATTATACGCACAAGCAAATGCTTCATTGGCAGCAGCGGCTTCAAAGCTGACATTGTCGTCCAGAACCGTTATATTTCCAAGTTGGACCGCAGCTTTTGGTATCCTTACAAACTCGGCAAAACCGCCGTCAAAATGGACCCCCAGCGCGGTCAGCCCGTTGCAATGGTGACTGTTTCCTGACACACAAAAATCACATATGCCACAGCCGATATTGGGTGCGATACTTACGCGCTGCCCGGTTTGATATGTATCGACCCTGCTCCCTGTTTTTTCTACGATTCCGGCAAACTCATGGCAAAGAACCCGCGGGTTGTTCTCATCCACGCCATGAGCGCCATTTGAGTAAATGCGATGGTCTGTCCCGCATAAGGCGGCGGCCTTCACCCTGAGAAGAACCTCATCATCCCCTATTTCCGGTACCGGTATGCTCTCTACCCTTAAGTCATTCTTCCCGTACAGTCTCGCTGCCAGCATATTCATTTTATTATCCCTTTTAACCTTCTTATACAAACACTTTTTGCTTCTCTTTTATTGAGCGGTTGCCTGCATTAACCACCTTTACAGCCATTTTCCCGTCATGACCTGTAGCCCTTGGTATTTTGCCGGTCGTTATGCATTCGATGAAGTCTTTATCCTCATTTAAGTAAGCCTCTTCAAATAGTTGCCGCCAGCTCCCAACAAGAGGATAGCTTCCGTGCTTTGTGTCAGCTGTGCAGGTGACAACATTATTATCCGCCAGCCTGCCGATGAATACACAGCCCTTTGTGCCTAAAACCTCTACACGCGAGTCATATGCATAACCTACTCCCTGCGCCCCGTCAATCATACCCTGCATTCCGTTTTTAAAAGATGCGGCCATAATGACATTATCATAAAAATCGGGATACTCAGCAACGGCATCGGGGCAGCGATAATTCCCCCCCACTGCGAAAACCGAATCAAACTCGCTGCCTGTGAACCATCTGAGCGCGTCAATATCGTGGCTGCTCACCTCGGCAAGCGGCCCGTTCGACGCTTTAATATCGTACATCCACGGCTGCGGTATACTCGGCCCGCGGGTGTTTGAGCGAACCATAACAACATCGCCTATAGCTCCCGATTCCACAACCTCCTTTGCGTGCATGAAACCCGGCTCATAGCGCCGCATGAAGCCTATTTGGAGGATTGTATTGTTTTCCCCGGATGCTTTAATCATTACATCGCATTCTTCTTCAGTCATTGCCATAGGTTTCTCGCACAGAACATGTTTTCCGGCACATGCAAGGTCTTTAACCGTTTGCATATGGTACTTAGTCGGCGAGACTACTATAAACGCATCAATTCCGGCGTTTTCCAACGCTTGTTCATATCCGGTGTAATAGACCTCCGCTCCAAGCTCCTCACATGCGGCGCGGGCTACGTCCTCCAACGGGTCAACCATAGCAATCAACCTTGCACCGGGTACATTTCCGGCAAAGTTTTTTGCGTGTATTTTACCTGCACGCCCAGACCCTACAACACAAACACCAATCATTTCAACAACCCCGTTAATGAAAGCCGTTCTATACCCTTTTCCGTGGGAATCCCGTCGGCATCCCAATCTCTGAGAGTATAGTACTCATCGAGCATTACATCGTACATTTCTTTTGTGAGCACTTTACCCTCCGCCATGCCTTTCGGCAGTTTCTCTGTCATTGTGCGCTCGGGAAGGTAGTCGTCCTTCCTTGTAACTCCCTCTCTTGCGTAAATTAAACGCTCGAGGCTGTATATGCGCTCACCGATATCCATCAGCTCCGGCGTAAAATCTACACCGGTGACGTATTCCAGGACTTTGCCGCTCGGATTATCCGAGAAGCCCATAGAAGAACGCACAACCGTGCAAATGCCCAGAGAATCCACATATGCGCGGGTATCTTGAATGTCCTTAACCATCTTTCCTTTTCCGATTATGGCAAATCTGTCGAATTTGCCACTGGTGAGTTCGTCACGTATTGTCCATCCGCCTACATTATGGCATGCGCCCCGTGCCGATGTGCCGTAGGCAAGACCCATTCCGTAGAAGCCGCGCGGTTCATATGCCGCATAAGACATGCCTTTTACATGCATGAGGTATTTAGCATATTCGGGATGCTCCTTCGCTATTTCATACGGTGATTTTGCCAGTAAATCCCCAAGCCCTTCGCGGTTTGCAATTTTGTGTATAAGCTTAACAACGGTCTCTCCATTTCCCCAAGATAAGTCAAGCCCGTCTTTATCCTCTTCCTTTAGTAATCCACGCTGGTTCAACTCCATTGCAAATGCAATCATTGTTCCCGCCTGCATTGTATCGATGCCCAGCTCATCGCAATCCTGGTTCGCTGCTATTATCGCGGCAAAATCGAGTACACAGCATTGCCCGCCAAAAGCCCCTATGGTCTCAAACTCCGGGTCGCTCTTTGCCCCTTTGAATACGCCTTCTTTGACCTCGCATACCTGCGCACAGGCAATCGGACAGCGGTAGCATGCCGCGTTTTTTGTCTTATAGTTATTAACCATTTCGGTTGCGTATATGCTCTCTGCATCTTCAAGCACGGCTGTTTGGAAGTTGGCAACCGAATAACATCCCAAATCGTTTATTACCTCGGTGTATTGCGCCGTGCCGAATTTTGTGTGATTTGGTTTGCTGTCCTTGCAGTCCTTAATGTTTGAGGTGATGAACTCCCTAAGCGTTGCTTCATTGTGGAGCTTAACTTTGCCGGAGCTTTTGACGGCAACTGCTTTCAGGTTTTTATCTCCCATAACAGCTCCGCAGCCGCCGCGTCCGAAGCTGCGGTCCTCAACTTGAATACATGCATAAGCTACACGGTTTTCCCCTCCCGCTCCGATGCTCATAACGCCTTTGCTTATTTCGTGGCGTTCTTTCATATATTCATTTACTTCCGATGTTGTTTTACCCATTAAATGGGCTGCGTCGTGGAACTCGATATCCTTCTCTTTGATTGTGATATATACAGGCTTAGATGCCTTGCCCTCTATAATAATACCATCATACCCCGCGCCTTTTAAGTAAGGTCCGAAATAACCGCTTGAGTTGCTGCAAATATACCTTTCCGATAATGGGGATTTTGTAGCCAGTTGGAACTTGGTTCCGGAATATACGGGTGTACCTGTGAGCGGCCCGGTCATAAATATTAATTTGTTTTCTTCGGAAAAAGATGTGACCGAAGGTCCGATTTCATTATAATAATACTTCGCTGCTACGCCTCGCCCGCCCAGAAGCTCCCTATACCAGGATTCGGGAATATCCTCCTCGATAAATGATGCGTCGGAAAGGTTGATGCGAAGCAGTTTTTGTGTATAGCCTCCAGTAAACATTGTTTCCTCCATACTTATCATTACGTTTGTTTTAAATTTCATTTTTTGAGGCTCATGAATATTTACAATCATGAGCCTCATTTGCTTTTCCAATGTGTCCCGGCGATTATATCACCGGAGCCATAAGATTAGATTGCCGTGTATGATTGCAATCGATTAGTAAGCGTGAGAATAGTACTCTGATACGTTTTCTCTTGTGACAAATGCTCCCGGAATGATGATGTCTTGCGGATGGCTTCCTTGACCGAGGACAACATCGATTGCGACCCAGATTGCGTCATAACCCATGCTCGGCGGATAGAGAGCCGTGCCTTTGAGGAGATCCTGACCCGGCATAACATCTTCACCCATATAGATTCTCATTGAGTCAACCGTGAAACCGAATCCGGTCACGACCTGGATGTCTGTTCTGCCGGCATCGTGGATAGCTGCAAGAACGCCAAGCGCTGTCTCGTCATCATGTGTGAATACGATATCGATATGCGGATGTGCAAGGAGCACTGTCTGCATTGTTTCGAGACCCGCATCACGGTTTGGCGCTGATTCGTAGCCTTCCACAGGCCCGAGGAGATTGATTGCAGGATTGCCTTCTGCTACGCTCATGAAGCCTTCCTGACGGTCTTGTGCGATCGGCATGCCGGAGCCCATGTTGATAGCAACAACATCGGCATTACCACCGAGATTCGCATTTATGTACTCAATGATAAATTCGCCTGCCATGCGTCCGCCCGGGATGTTCTCACCTACAACGAAGTTTGTGTAGGGGATCTCAGCGGGAAGTCTGCGGTTGATGATGACGGTTGGTACACCGGCATCATAAGCTTGCTGTGCGAGCGGAGCGACGAGGGCCGCATCTGCCGGCATCATAACAAGCAAATCAACACCCTGCGATAAGAAGGTTTCAATTTGGTCTAACTGCTCATCTGGTGCGTTTGGATTTACCGCGTTGATTATGACGTTTGGATAACGTACTTTGGCTTCTTCGATTGCTCTGTCAACTTCTACGCGCATTTGTGAATGGAAGTCATTGCTCCTGACCCCTAGGACGACGCCGATTGTGTAATCCACGCCCGGTACGTCTACTATGGGATCTGAGGGATTTGCGGGATCTGCAGGATTTGCGGGATCTGCGGGATCGGATTCTGTTGCTGCGCATGCAATCAGAGTAAATGCAAGTACGGCAGCTAAAGCGATAGCTAAGATTTTCTTCATTTTTTTCCTCCTAATTTTTTCTTTTTTCTATTTTTCTAAAAAAGTCGTTATAGCTCTTTTATTCGCTAATCTTTCCTTTGCAAGAGGACCGCAGCAAGGATGATAAGACCCTTGACGGCTCCCGACAGCAATGGTGAAATGCCCGTCATAATCATCAGGTTTGTAACAACGGTAACTAGTATCATACCAAATACCGTGCCGACAATTCTGCCACGCCCACCTGCAAGAGATGTTCCGCCTACCACCACAGCCGTTATCGCGTCGAATTCATAACCGTCACCTGCCATTGCCGGTGATATCGCCGCCATTCGTGACATATCGAGCATAGTTGCAATACCAACGCAGAGGCCTGCAAGCGAGTAAGCCATTATCTTGATTTTATTTACTTTTATACCTGAATAACGTGCTGCGTTTTCATTACCGCCGACAGCGTATATATATGAACCGAATTTTGTGAACTTCAGGACACATCCAAGCACAATAGCGCTTAGAACCCAAACGATAAGCGAATATGGTATAGGACCGACCCCTCCAAGCCCGATCTGCGTAAATTCTGGGACCATGCGGCCACGGGCAGTAGATCCCCCCAGAAAGTACTTGGTGAGCGACCTGACTATTATTCCGACGGAAAGCGTGGCAATAAAGGCGGGAATTTTAAACTTTGTTACCAGGGTCCCGTTTACAATTCCAACAATTATTGCTATCAAAATGGCAGCTCCGATAGCAAGCGGAATTGCTGCAGCTAACGGGATAGCTTCGTTGCCCTGAATGAGTATAAGCCCTGCGCCCGCGAATGCAACCACGTGACCTGACGAGAGATCAATGCCGCCGGTGATAATGACAAAAGTCATACCAAGCGCAATCATGCCGACAATGGACGAGTGGCGCAGGATAAGTATAATGTTGTTAAATTGTAAAAATCGCTCTTCAATAATACCGAAAATGATAAAAAGCAGGACACAAACTATAATGATGCTATAGTTTTTCCATAAATACATACAGACTCGTAAAAACGGGTTTTCCTTCTTTGCAGCTTCAGTGCTTGACATATACTGCACCTCCCTACATTACATTGATTGCGTGATGCATTATATTCTCTTCAGTGCGGTCATTACCAGTCAGCGTGCCGGTTATGGCACCTTCGTGCATTATTATAACTCTTTGGCATATGCTCAGAATTTCGGTCATATCCGACGAAATTATTATTATTGTTTTCCCGTTATTTGCGAGACCGTTTATTATGTTGTATATCTCCTGCCTTGCTCCAACATCGATTCCACGGGTCGGCTCGTCAACAATAAGTATTTCGGGTTCGGATAAAAGCCATTTTGCAAGAACTATTTTTTGCTGATTCCCCCCGGAAAGATTCCTTAAAAGCTGGCCCGGCCCTGTGCAAACTACACGCAGGTCTTTGATCTTTTCGTTTACCCTTGCGTTTACCGCTTTCGGCATTATTACGCCGAGCTTGCCTTTATTTTTGATACGGTAAACATAATCGGCGTTCTCCGATATGCTCCTTTCCGCCACAAGGCCCGTCCCTTTCCGGTCTTCGGTCGCAAAACCCATGTTCGCGCTGATTGCAGCCTTGGCGGTTTTTATTTTTACAGGCTTGCCATACAGCAAAACCTCGCCCTTGTCAAACTTCCGCAGGCCGAATATCATTTCCATCAACTCGCTGCGCCCTGCGCCTATTAAGCCGCTGAAACCGATAATTTCACCTCTTGCGGCTTTAAAGCTTATACCTTTGAGGATTTCTCCGGTCATGTTCCGTACTTCAAGGACGATATCGGAATCGTCCCCCTCAAAATTTGTGGCAACCGAGTCTTCAACATCGCGACCTACCATCAGGCTGGCAATCTCTTTCTCCGTAACCTCGTCAAGTTTTTTGTTCGCAACAAGATACCCGTCGCGCAGAATTGTCACGCGGTCGGCAATTTCCTTTACCTCCCCGAGGCGGTGTGATATGTATATTATACCCAGTCCACGCTCCGCCAAAGTCCTTATAAGATTGAACAGAATTTCTGTCTCCCTGTTTGTAAGAACTGCGGTCGGCTCATCCATTATAATAACCTTAACATCAAAGGATATAGCTTTTGCTATCTCGACCATTTGCTTCTGCGCTATTTTCAAATCACGCGCTTTAGCTGTCGGATTAATGTCTTCTCCAAGGCTCTTCAATAAATCCCTTGCATCGTTATTCATCTTATGGAAATTTATAAAGCCCAGTTTGTTGCACGGTTCACGGGAAAGATATATATTTTGTGCGACAGTCATATCGTCAACAAGAACAAGCTCCTGATGAATCATAGATATGCCCCTGTGCTGCATTTCAAGGGGGGTTGACTGTGTAATATTTTCGCCCATAAGGGTTATACTGCCTTCTTCGCGCGGATAGACTGAGGCAAGTATCTTTACGAGCGTAGACTTGCCCGCTCCGTTTTCCCCGCATAAGGCAACAACCTCACCGGCACTGACTTCAAAATCCACCTCATGAAGAACCTTAACGCCAAAAAAGCTTTTGCTGATTCCTTTCATCTCCACAAGTTTTTCCGGTTTATCCATTTATATCCCCTTGAACAAAATCAAACATGATACGACAAATCCTGCTGCCGGAATAGCTCACGTGTTTGTATTAATTCCTGTTAAATTCACATTCCTTAGTGCATCATATCATACGATTCTTTGTCTTGTCAATTATTAATTACCTTATTAGAGGTGCATAAACTTGTTGACACAATTTTGATTACATGATACCCTGTGTTTAGAGCGCAGGTATGCATATCTATCTTGAAATATTCACAAAACAACGGAATCTGCATAGTTATCGCATTTGTTATATGTCGTGATTTTATCGGCAAATCATAACTACAACTTATCAGAATATTATAGGTAGCGCGCAGCGGGGTTTTGATTACTTTTCTTGCCGGTTCATACCGGAAGCACGCGAACCTATCCGGGGTTTGGGTGTTTTTTGTATCGCTTGATATAACAGATGATTTGGAGGACTCAGCACAATGATGACGTCAGAGCATGCAAGCAGATTAATCGACATCAGCGCCGTTCGTACAGCGCACACACTGAGCGATATTAATGAGTTGGTAAGGTATGCAAGGGAATACAACTTTATTAATGTACATACATTGCCCTGCTGGACCGGTCTGCTTTCTGAAATGCTCAGAGATGAGCCTGATATTTATGTCGGAGCGCCTGTCGGGTTCCCGTCGGGCGGGCACAGAACGGAGGTAAAGCTTGAGGAAGCAAAGCTGCTGCTTTCGGACGGTGTTCAGGAGATGGATATTGTCATGAATGTCGGAAGATTCCTGAATAAAGAGTACGGGTATGTGCTCAATGAGCTGCGCCTGATTATTGATGCAACTCCGAAGGATGTTCTTACAAAGGTAATAATAGAAATTAATGTACTGAGCGATGATGAAATGACACAGGCCTGCGAGCTGGTCATCGACAGCGGTGCCGATTTCGTAAAGACAGGTACGGGGTGGATTGCCGGGGATGCTAATGCCGGGCGTATCCGAAAGCTGAAAGCCGTTTGCGGTTCAAGGGTTAAGGTTAAGGCTGCGGGTGGGATACGGACACCTCAGGAGTTTATGGAGCTTTATGATATGGGGGTTGAGCGTATGGGGATAAATACAAAGTCTGCAATCGCTATAGTGGAGTCGTTTCGCTGAGTTTTGAATTGACATTCCGGAACCGGCAAAGTAATATATTCAATAGAATAATCAGTCAATTAATAACAATCAATATAAGGAGGGTATTATGAAGACAGGCATTGACAGCTATTGCTACCACAGATTTTTTGGGGAGGTTTATCCCGGACAGGAGCCGCCCTGCAAGGAAATGACAATGGAT
>Ga0123356_10000232_pt1 | contig 64692 bp, 53 predicted proteins | sample TergutEmb28metaG_2_FD_92546 | JGI IMG/M metagenome (GOLD analysis project Ga0123356, IMG submission 92546) | Embiratermes neotenicus P3 segment gut microbial communities from Petit-Saut dam, French Guiana - Emb289 P3 | ecosystem: Host-associated > Arthropoda: Insects > Digestive system > Gut ...
CATATATGAATTCATTATGATAAGCCCTGTTATCTATAATCCTGTCGGTTATAATAAATGCCCTGCCGTCTTGAACGTCTAACACCCGCCAGTCATACCCGCCTAATTGAATTATATCGCCGACATTCACAGTAGCGGGTTCGTCGGGTTGGTTAATGTCGCCATACTCGTCATTCACTCCGCCGGGGCGACCGTGTAACCAAGAACCATCTTCCAAAATATGCATTCCGTAATAGATTAACTCACCGATTGTTGTGCCGGTTGTTTGAATGTTCTCATTACGTAATAATTTCCATTTATAGGTCTGCCCCGATATATTAACATGAAGAGTGTCGTACCCCTCAACCCAATACGTTCCTGCTTCATCATAACCGAAAGGATAATAATAAATGAGACTATACCCATTGTCGTCTCTCCATGTAGCATCATCGTTATGTATATATGTAACTATGCCGTTTCGGTGGAATGCGTAATTGTGAGGAGACGCTATGAAAACTAAAAATATAACCTCATCCTCAACTTCGTACATATATTCCACACGATGGATGAACAGTAATGGGTCGGGTGCAGTAGTAGTCGGCGGTGAGGTTGTTTCTTCTGTAGTAGTCGCTTCCTCCTCGGTGACTGCTTCATCTGCCGCAGTTGTTTCGTCGTCGGGTTCGCCGGTAGTGTCACAGGCTGTAAAAGCTAAGACAATCGACAAAGTAAGTATTAATGATAGCAGTTTTTTCATAGTTTCCTCCATAATTTACAAATACACCACATCGCCCTCGGCTATCCCGTTAAGAATGATTGTGAACCCGTTGACCGATTCTCCAACAGAAACAGGTGTTCTCATTCGCTGACCGTTGCTGTAGATTATACAAAAGTTAGCATTACCGCTTCGTATAACAGCCCAATCGGGGACTGCCAAAACATCACGATAATCCGAAACCGTTACATAAACTGTCGCCCAACCCGCACCCAATGCACCGGGAGTTTCCTCGAAAATGCGGTCAAGCTCCCCCTCGTTCGGTTTAATCACCGTAATATACCGTGCTTGGGGGGAGGCGTGTGCGGGTGCAAGAGAGCTGTCATACGTCACTTTCCCCGTGTATGAGAAGCTGCCGAGTGATATATCAACGTCCATGCCGATTGCGAACAGGCTCAGGCTGTCCGAGGTGTATATAAATATTTCGTCATACCGTGCAATTAAACATAAAATCTCACCCTCATTTACATAGTCGCCGACATTTCGTTCGGTGGTTTGAACGATTACACAATCATAAGGTGCGACAATGGTATACCCGGCAATCCTGCTGTCGATTTTCTTCAATTCCTCAAGCTCGATTAAGTATCTTAACCTGTCTCGCTCCGACCCGCTTGACTGCCATAACGACAGTGCAGAATTAACTGTAGACTGCCTGTTGGCACGTTCTAAATTAAGCTCGGAGGAGTCAATCACGGCAATAATCTCACCCTCACTGAACTCACGGCGGGCAGGGTTGAATTCTATGAGATTGCCGGAGTTTCGGGTTATGATTGATAAGGCGAAAGGGCAGCCGAAATTAGCGGGGATTGCCTTGCGTGAGGTTAAGTCCATGATTTGGGCATTTGCAGTCCTTGATTGGATTACCTCGGCTTCATAAACGGGAATAACAATTTCACCGTCTGCAGTCTTAGAGCCGCAGGCGGTTAAAATTAATAAAGCTGTTAAAAGTAAAATAAGTTTTCTCATATTATTAATTATGCATTGTGAATTGTGCATTGTGAATTGCCTCCAAACACATTCTCCCGTTATGATAGGGGCATTTCCATTCATCAACCGTCGGTTTTTCATAAGGGGTATTGTCCTCGTCTAACTCGGAATACCACTCACCGCCATCACGTTTGTCAACGACATGAGTCTTTATATATTCCCACAACCCCTCAGCACGTTTTAAATAACGCTGCTCACCGTATAACCGATATGCGTCAAGGAAACCCACAAGTGCCTCCGCTTGAGCCCACCAGACCCGCTTTTTATTAATAACGCCGTTGTCACATTCATAATTCATTGCAAAACCGTCGAAAGAAACCTCGTCTATTCTTTCTGCTAAAGCACGGTTCATCTCACGAATATTCCCGCATAATTCGGCGGGGAGTGCTTTTTCGGCAACGTCGATTGCCCGCCCGATTAACCATGCCGCCTCAATATCATGCCCGTAGGAATGGACATTTCCGAGGACGTTCATGCCTTTGTCGAAGAACACTTTCAACTGCTTATTCGGCTTGTCATAGATTTTATCATAAGTAAGATTAAGCATAAATTCGAGGCGTTCAGCAACACACTTATCATTATGTACACGGTAAAGCTCGGTATACGCCTCGATTAAATGCAGAACTGTGTTCATTGTTTTGTCAGCGTATATGCCGTTTTCGGAAAGCTCATCGTTCCTATGCTCCTCCCATTCACGGGTGCATGCCTCACGGTAAGAAACATCGTCGGTGAACTTTTCTTCAACAATGCCGAACATCTTCATCGCCAATTCTAACGCACTATTGTCGCCGCTCGCGTCATAATAACTCGATAAAGCGTAAATGAAAAACGCATGGTTATACCCGTGCTTCATGGTGTTAACGGGATTGCCGTCATAAGACATTAACCAATAAACCCCGCCGAATTCGTTGTCAACGCAGTGCTTTGTTAAAAAATCGAAGCAGTGCTTGGCTAATTCTAAGCAGGCAGGGTCTTTCAGCGTAAGGTAACAGTTCGAGTAAAACCACAGGATTCTCGAATGGAGAATTACACCTTTATCGGCTTTCTTATTAAGGTTAAGGTCATAATCCATATACCCGTAAAACCCGCCGTTTTCATAATCGGCAAGGTTATTCCAGAAGGGGATAATGTGATTAATCAGCTCGTTTTTAATTTCATTGTGAATTGTGAATTGTGAATTGTGCATTATTTAAATATCCTGTTCATGACTAATCCCGTTGTCAGCTTCGGGTAGAAATAGGTGGATTTCTGCGGCATTTTCCCGCCTGTAAGAGCGACGTTGCGAATTTCGGAAACCCGTGTCGGGTTGAGTAGGAAGCAGCAGTTGGCTTTCTTTTCATCAACGGCAGTAACCGCCTCATAAATGCTTCTTGTATAAGTCAAATTAATCTGCTGTGCCATGTTCTCTTTATCAATCCCGAACAAGCGTTCTAAGATTAACGAATGCAGCACGCTTACATCGAGGTTACGCAGACAGTCATGTGCCTCAGGTAAAAGCGACGCCATGACACTGTTGTTCTTTAGGGACAGCACTGCATAGTTTCCATCGCCATTGTATAAAACAAACGCGTTTTTTCCGGTTTTGCATACCGCAAGTGAACCCTTTAAGCTGTTTTCGAGAGTGAGATTATCGGTAATATCAAAATACTCGGCACATCTTGTTATAACCTCGTCATAGTTATAATGTGCCAAATCTCGCACAATTCTGTGGGTGGGCAGAACAGTCAATCCGGGGTTTTCGAGATTAACTAACATCATCGGTACAAAAGCGGCACTGCCCATGTTCGATTTGTTTTCACGAACATATTGCAAATAATTCAATGCAGTTTCATAACGGTGGTGTCCGTCCGCTATAAAGATTTTCTTGTTGGTCATTTTCGCTGATATTCCCGCTATAACCGCATCGTCCCATACACGCCACAGCTTATGGGTAACGCTGTCGCTGTCGGTGAACATACCGTCGGGTTCACCCGTAGTCGCACCGTCGAGCAACGCTTGAACGCTGTTATCCTCATCAGAATACAGCGAGTAAATCTGGCTGAAGTTACAGCCGGTTGCAACCATCAGGTTAAAGCGGTCTGTCTTGGCTTTAGAGAGCGTTTCCTCGTGCGGGAGTATAATCCCTTTATCGAAATCCTCTAACTTCACAAGGGCAATGAACCCCTTAACCGAGCGAGTGGCGTTTTCATATTCAAAAGAAAATTCATAAGCGTAGATATTCTCACCCCTGTCGTCGGCTAAAACACCGTTCATCAGCATTTTATTGAGGCAGGAGCGTGCTTCCTTATAACCCTCCTCGCTTTCAACACCGACCGCCTGAGGAAGCTCAAGCCTTATAATGTTGTTTTCGTTGGTTTCGAGAAGTGCCATACGCTGTTCTTCATTGATAATGTCGTAGGGCGGGCAGCACAATTCTGCCAAATCTCCTGCAAACGCCGAATAACGCAACCCCTTAAACGCTTTAATTTCTGCCATAATATGTCTCCTTTTTATGAGAATTAATTTAATCAAAGTAAATTATAACATAAAAACATTGTCACGTCAATAATTTTATGCTATAATAAGCATTATGAAAAAGGATTATGTTAAATTAGAATTAGATAAGGTCATGAAGCTGTTGTCTGACGAGGCATACAGTGCGGCTTGCCGTGAGAAAATTGCAGAAATTGAACCCTTATACGATGTTCGTAAAATTCGGGAGGGCGTTCAAAAAACCGCTGATGCGTTCCGATTGTCGGCGAAATTGGGGACACCGAGGTTCTCCGATATAAAAGACCCCGGTGAAGCGGCAAGGCGGGCAGAGCAGGGCGGTTCGCTTTCGTTGAGGGAGCTTCTTGATATAGCAAGCGTATTACGGGAAATCAGTATTCTTATAAGCTGGCATAAACAATACGAGGAAGAAAACAGCCTGTCTTATTTATTCAGTCTATTAATCCCGAATAAACCGCTCCTTGAAAGAATCGAAACAGCGATAATCTCGGAAGAAGAGCTTTCCGATAACGCTTCTCCCGAATTATTCAGAATTCGTCGAAGCATTGAACGGCAGGGGGCACAAATTCGAGAACGCCTCGATAAGCTGATTAAAAACAAAGACACGCAGAAATTTCTTCAAGAAAGCCTTGTCACCATGAGGGACGGGCGTTTTGTAATCCCCGTGAAAACCGAGCATAAGAACGAAATTCAAGGCTTAGTCCACGATACCTCCGGGAGCGGTGCAACGCTGTTTATAGAACCGTTAGGTGTGGTTGAAGCGAATAATGAAATAAGGGTTCTCAAATCAAAGGAAAAGGACGAAATTGAACGAATAATCGCAGAATTATCGGCGGATGCAGGTGCATTTTCCGATGAACTGAGAAGCGGGTTTGAGTCGTGTATAAAATTAGAACTTTGCTTCGCTAAAGCTAACTTAGGTGCTAAAATGAAAGGGGTCATTCCCGAAATCACCGAACAACCTATACTTGATTTACGCAATGCCCGCCACCCGCTGATTGCCAAAGACAAGGTAGTCCCGGTGTCGCTGACACTTGGGGAGGCGTTTACAACCCTTGTTGTGACAGGACCTAATACGGGGGGTAAAACCGTCGCAATTAAAACAGCGGGTCTGTTGGCGTTAATGACACGGTGCGGACTAATGCTGCCTGCTTCGGACGGAACAAAAATAGGCATGTTCGGAGAGATTTACGCTGATATAGGTGACGAGCAGAGCATTGAGCAGAGTTTGTCCACTTTTTCGTCACATATGAATAACATCATAGAAATACTGAAAACCGTTTCTAATAATTCATTGGTGTTGCTTGACGAATTGGGTTCGGGAACAGACCCGTCGGAGGGTGGTGCGTTGGCAGTGGCAATCTTGGATTATTTAAAAGAGAAAGGCTGCTTGGTTATTGCGACAACGCATTATCAGGAGGTTAAGATGTTCGCCATAGAAACCGACGGGATTGAAAACGCCTCCTGCGAATTCGATATTAATACCCTCCGCCCGACTTATAAGTTGATTATGGGGGCTCCGGGTAAATCTAACGCACTTGCAATCGCCAAGCGGCTTGGTTTAACCGATGAAGTCATTGATAAAGCACAGAATTTAGTAACCACCGAAAACAAGCGTTTCGACGAGATTATCGAAACATTAGAGGAAGCCCGACGTGAGGTGGACGCTTTAAAAGAGGAAGCCGCTCAAAATGAACGCCGCACTGCCGAATTAAATGAAGAAATCGAAAAAGAAAAACAACGCTTTGAGCATTTCCGTGAGAAAGAAATGGCAACAGCACGGCAGAGAGCGTTGTCGATTATTGAAAGTGTTCGCCATAGTGCAGACGAACTGCTTGATGAATTAGAGGACATGAAGCGGGATAAGGATAAAGCAGACTTCTCTGAAAAAGTGCGTGGTATGCGGTCAAGGGTCAATTCTAATCTAAATCATTTGCACGACGAAGCAAATCCTGTCGAACAATTGACAATTGACAATGGACGATTGACAATTGACAGACCTTTGAAGCAATACGATTCGGTATTGTTAGTTGATATTAATAAAAAAGGCAGTGTTATTTCACCGCCTGATTCTAAGGGTAACTGTATGGTGCAGGTTGGGATTATGAAAACCAAGACGAATGTTGCTAATCTTCGGTTAATTGAAGAAGAACGTGTCACGGTTACTCCCGCAAAAAGTAACGTAACAGTAACGAAAAATTCGTCTTCGAGAAGTGCGATGGAGGTGGATATTCGGGGAATGACCGCCGATGAGGGTGTAAGTGCCGCTGACGCTTTCATTGATAACTGCTTAATGAGCCATTTAACCAGTGTTATGATTATCCACGGGAAAGGCACAGGGGTGTTAAGACAAGCAGTTCACGCTTATTTAAAGGGGCATAAGAGGGTGAAGGGCTTCCGCCTCGGTAAGTTCGGTGAAGGGGAGGACGGGGTCACAGTAGTGGAGTTGAAATGATTTTTATATAACGCTTGACAAAACAAAGAAAATAATATATAATGATAAAAAAGGCATACCGATAGACGGTCGCCCTCAATCCGTTAAGTTACAGAAATAACCGCTCGTTTTGGACTGCGGCGGTTATTTCCTTTTTTTATTGTTATTCTGCGTTATGTTAATTACGTTGCAGACGACAAGTGCTAAAGTAAGAAACTCCAACCAAGTCATATAACTCACCCCCTTTCGAGGGAGGTATCGACCGCCTACCGCATGGTATGCCCAATATAATTATATCATATTGTCAAAATTTGTCAAGGGGTGCATGCTGTTACAGCATGCACCCCCTATTAATTACCTAAAATCATTTTTCATTGCCCTGTCTAATTTTCGTTTCATTTCCCTATCGGCGATACTGTCTCTCTTATCGTGCAGTTTCTTACCCTTGCACAAGCCGATTTGCACCTTAACCCTGCTCCCTTTGAAATACATCGACAACGGTATAAGTGTCAGCCCCTCCCGCTTAACTTGGTCATACAGCTTACGAATTTCACGCTTATGCATAAGCAGTTTCTTGTCACGCATGGGGTCACGGTTGAATATATTACCCTTTTCATAAGGCGAAATGTGGACATGCCGTGCGAACATCTCCCCTTTTTCGACGGCAATCCACGAATCCTTTAAATTAACCCCGCCGGAACGAATGGACTTTACCTCCGTCCCGAACAGCTCAACGCCTGCTTCATGGCTTTCGAGGACATAGTATTCGTGGCGTGCGGCACGGTTTTCTGCGATTTTTTTAATGGTGTCGGGCATAACTAACTCCCTTAATTCTCGGCTTTAGAAATATAGTATAACATATATTTGCAATTAATGCAATTGTATGTTATAATTATTATCTGTGAAAGGAAGTTATAATCATGTTACAATATGACGAATTACGCCTTGAGTTTGAGGGGTTGAAACCACAGCTGAAAGATTTGGCACAGGCACTTAACCTCGATAACCTCAAAAAAGAACTTAATGACCTTGAAACTGCTTCTGCCGCCCCGGAATACTGGAACGACCCGGAAACCGCCCAAAAGTCCCAGCAACGCCTCGGCGAAATCAGGAATACCATAGAAGCGTATGATAAATTAGCCGAGAGCTTCGACGATGTTTTAACCATGCTTGAGCTTGCCTCGGAAGCCGGTGATGAATCTCTGCTTGGGGAAATCCAAGGCTTAGCTTCAAAAGCCCGAGCGAATTTAGAAACGCAGAAGTTAGTGACCCTGTTATCGGGGGAATACGACTCGAAAAACGCCATTTTAACATTTCATGCAGGGGCAGGCGGTACTGAAGCGATGGACTGGGCGTATATGCTTTACAGAATGTATAACCGTTGGGCAGAGCGTCACGATTTTAAGGTGGAATTGCTGGATTATTTAGACGGGGACGAGGCGGGTTTAAAAAGTGCGTCTTTGCTTATTCAAGGGACAAATGCCTACGGATTCCTAAAATCCGAGAACGGCGTTCACCGACTTGTGAGAATTTCACCGTTTGACGCTTCGGGGAGGCGGCATACCAGTTTCGCTTGCCTTGAGGTTATGCCGGAGCTTGACGATGATGTAGAAATCGACATTCGCCCCGACGACTTAGAAACCGAGTTTTACAGGGCAAGTGGGGCAGGAGGTCAAAAAGTTAACAAAACCAGCTCAGCCGTTCGGTTAATCCATAAACCCACGGGAATAGTCTGTTGCTGTCAGACTCAACGAAGCCAGAACCAGAACAGGGATTATGCACTTCGTATGCTTAAGTCAAAGCTGATTGAGATAAAGGAACGTGAGCATTTAGACAAAATCTCCGATATAAAAGGAGAACAGCTACAGATTGCGTGGGGGGCACAGATACGCTCATATGTGTTTATGCCTTATACAATGGCGAAGGACCATCGCACCGGCTTTGAAATCGGGAACATCAACGCAGTTATGGATGGAGATATTGACGGGTTTATTAACGCTTATCTGAAAGCACGCAGTAGGGGGGAGATATAGTATCAGCAGCATTTATGAAAAAGTGAAAACAGCAATGCTTGCAATCCAGCGTTACCCGTGGGAGCAGGGAGTATGTGCCCAAGCTATGTATGAAGCAGGCGAGGTTAATGTATTTGTGGCAATGGCACATGACGCAGTTTTGCGGCAGGAGCAGGACGGCAGACTTGCCACAATCACACGAAATATCGCTGTGACAGACCCTGCCGCCAACGGTGAGGCGGTTTTGCGTGCTTATGAGTGTACGGGAGACAAGTTTTATAAAACTGCCGCTGATAAAATGCTTGGTTATTTAATGGAAAAAGCCCCTCGAACCACCGACGGCTTAATCTGTCATAACGATATATCGTTTGATGATAATTTCTCACCCATGCAAATATGGGTGGATTCATGTTATATGGCACCGCCCTTTTTAGCGGTGATGGAGGAGTTTTCCGAAGCGGAAAAACAGTTGGACGGGTACATAGATTGTTTAAAAGACAATGCTACCGGACTGCTGTTTCACATTTTCGATAAAGGAACCAACCGCTTCGTCCGTAAAAAGCTGTGGGCTACCGGCAACGGGTGGGCGTTAATGGGGATTGCACGTGTTATTTGTGAAGCACGGAATAAATCAAACCGCCGACTTTGTCAAAAATACGAAAAGACAGCGGTTGAGTTATTGGATTCAATATTGAAATATCAACACGAAACCGGTATGTTCCATGATATACTCGACGATGAAACCACGTTTTTGGACGGAACCTCGGCGATGATGACTGCGGCAGTTATTTACAGAGGTGTTTATGAGGGTTGGTTGAACCATGGGTATTTGAAAAATGCAGATTCAGTATATGAATATATACTGCAGAAAATCGATGAATTCGGGATAATCCGCGGTGTTTGCGGTTGCCCCCATTTTATGTCGGAGGGGACGTCAGCAGAAGCACAAGCAGCATATATTATGATGCACGCTTGGAGGAAGAGATTACAATAAAAAACGGGTGGTTTTAGATAAAAACCACCCGTCACTTTTTTATTAACTTGTTTACTCTTGTCAGAAAATAATCTCGGGAGCTAATTCAACTACTTTAAAACTAACCCCGTAAACGAAATTCTCTCTATCATAGTTATAATAGTTACCGGTTATACCCTCCTCAGACAGAACTCTTTCTACAGAATCCTCATCTTTGAAAATATGGAGCAATACTTCGCCGACATAATGCTTTTTCAATAAGGGGTATAGCTCCCTTGCTATATTCTCCACATCCTCGGGGAGAGTCCCCGGCGGGAGTAAAACGGTGACGGTATTGCTGTGGCGTGCTCTCTTACCGCCGATATAAAAATAATCCTCATCTATGAAAAAATGATTATAATCATCTGCCTGCTCGTAGTTTTCCTTTGCGACAAGCGGGTGTATTTTGTCAAGGTGGAGATAAAACGTGTTTACGTGATAATAGGGATAGTTTTCCGCAAAAGCCGCTTTTAAGTCCGCTGTCTGCTTTCTTGCCATCATGAAAGGTTCAAGAGCACACACAAATGATGCTATTCTGTCGTTATAATCCTCATGGTCACGCATACTTAATACGATAGATGTGTCGAAGTCATACCTCTCAGCCCATTTGTCTTCATCAAACCATTCTTTAAGAACAATGTGCATGATATAGCTGCTGTATAAAATCTGACCTTTACTGCCTTCTTGCTCACTAAAGCCCAAACTTGTAATATAGTATTCCTTACCTATAACGCTTTCAACATGTCCGAGCATTATGTTATAATTTTCGAGGGCGATTTGTGTATATGTTTCTTCTCTGCGAACAGTATCCGGGTCTCTACCCGGATAATACATCGCATCCAAATCCTCAAGGGTATACTCTGTCGGAATAATTTCAAACTCAACAGTGTCATCTTGTGAAACTGTTGAGTTATCTAAAACACTTCTGATTATGGACATGCAGCCGGTTAAATTAATGGTGCATATTAAAGCTAATACAAGGAGAATTACGGATTTGTTGCTTTTCATGCGGTAACCAAATCATCCTCTATAATACTCTCTGCCGCCTTTGCCGCTTCCTCCAAAGCATCGTCCACCTTTGTGGCTTTATCGGCGTCTAATGCGGCTAATTTATACTTCTTGATAAGCGGCATAACATTCTCCCACGCTTCAAGCTCTGCAAGCGACACCATTTCCAGTGTTTGCTTAAGCGGGAAGTTATATGCACTTTCAACCTTAGGAATACGCTTTTTCAAATCGGTGAGCGACAGGCTTAACTGGTTCAATTTCTTTTCCAGCTCAAGCTGGTCACGAACCATATCGTTTTTATCGCTGACCAAATCGGTGAGCGGAGTTGATGTTTCGTTCAGCTTAGCCTGTAAGTATCTTGTGAATATCTCGGGATACATGGTCGCAAGAACCGTAGCACGGTCAATAGAGGAATAGCTGTCGTCAAGAAGTGCCTGTAAAACAGGGGCACAGGTTCTCTCGAACGAGGACATGTTGTCTGTTATCCAGTCCTGCAGGTTCTTATAATCCACTTCTTTCTCATATTTGGCAACGGAAGATTTCGCTTCTTCCTTAATTTTATCAACCTGTTCCTTTATCGCTTTTTCAAGAATAGGAATCTCTTTTTCTGCCGCCTTGCGTTCGATTTCGATATGCCGTTGTTTTTCTTCAAGTTCTCTTAATTCCTGCTCGTTTTTCAAAAGTGTTTCTGCAAAGATAAAGAAAGTCCGTAAGTCCATGGTCTACCTCCCGTTATATTATTCAATAAGCTGTTTTATTTATTATAACATTGTGATTATTAATTGTCAAGTAAAAAGTCAATCATTCGTTACCCGCCCAATCTAATCATCTCGTCAATGCATTTTCTCGCCGCAATAATATCATATTCATCCATAACAATCTCATAGCCGGTTGTATTATCCCGAATTGCGTTCAACACACATAAAACATCGTTCAGCGAGGTCATTCGCATATCCGGACAGGAGATTTTTTTCGACAAAGCGTGGAATGTTTTGTCGGGACACTCATACTGTAAATGCTCACGAATTGTCAATTCTGTCCCGATTATGAACTCCGAGGCGGAGGAGTTCTTGGCAAATTCCATAATTCCTGTTGTTGAACCGACATAATCCGCCGCCTCAACAATCGACGGGTCACATTCAGGATGAACCAATACAAGTGCTAACGGGTGCGACGATTTAATCGCCCGCAAATCGTCAAGCGTTACGATATTATGAACGGGACACCCACCCCGCAAAAGCATTACATCTTTATTAACACGCTTTTTAACATAGTCGCCGAGGTTGCTGTCGGGTATGAACAGGATTTTTTGAGCGTCCATTTTTTCGACAATTTTCACCGCAGTGGAGCTTGTTACACAAACATCGCAAAGCTTTTTAAGCTCGGCAGTGGTGTTGATATAAGCTACCACCGCACGTTCGGGTTCTTTCTTTTTAAGCTGGCGAATTTCATCGGGTGAAAACTGCTCCGCCATAGGACAGCCTGCATTCGGATTAGGCAGAAAAACCCGCTTTTGAGGGGACAACAGCTTAGCCGTTTCCGCCATGAACCGCACCCCGCATACAATGATGTTGAGTGCATCGGCACTTTGTACGTCAACGCTTAATTGATATGAATCTCCGGTGAAATCCGCAATCTCGATAATTTCCCGGGACATGTAGCTGTGTGCTAAGATAACAGCGTTTAGTTGTGTTTTTAAAGCGGTTATTTCCATTTGAAGGTCATTTATAGTTTTCATAATTCAAGCCTCATAATTATGGCGTCATCGTCGCCGTAATACCGTTCACGGAATCCCCTTTTAACAAATGAGCATTTCTCGTAAAGCTTAATGGCGGCTGTGTTTGACGAGCGAACCTCAAGATATATTGAACCGGTGTCATCCGTTTCACGGCACTTTTCAATGAACGCCGTCATTAATTTATATGCAACCCCCGCCCTTTGAAATTCGGGAAGCACAGCAATTCTCAATATCTCATAATCCCCCGAAAGGCTTGTCCCGAGCAGGAAACCGACTGTTTCACCCTCAATTTCCTCTGAGAGGAATATTGCATCGGGGTTGCTTGTACCCGCAATAATCGCAGTTAAGCTCCACGGAACATCGAAACAGGCAGCCTCAATCGTGCGAATGGCGTTTATAACATCATTTTTCATTGGTTACGAACCTTTCATAAAAGTGTACAAGTGTATCTCTGCAATTCCGGTATGAACCTATCCCCTTTGAAAAAGGGTCATCTACATTAAGTACTGTGATTTTATCTGCAATGTCAATAGCGTTGTAATACGAGCATAGTGTGATTTTCTGGCGTTGGTTCATAACGTGGATTGCGTCGAATTCCGTAATATCACAGCTGTTTATTGAAACGGGATTATGGGGCAGGCTGTTTATCGATATTTCAGAAAGAACTCTCGCCACATTTTCATCGGGTTGTCCCCCAACTAATGCAATTCCGGCACTTTTAAAGGAATAGTCGGCACCGTTTACCCATGCGGTATAATTAGCGATTTCCATCGCCATAACACTGCGTGTCTTGTTCGCTGTACACACGATTAGAATGTTCTTCATAAACCCTCCCGACTGCCCTTGAATTTAATGCGTTTCATACCATGACTTACCGGTTTTTACATCGACAACAAGCTCAATACCTAATTCCCTACCGGCTTCAATCATTTCTTCTTTTACAATAACTGCGGCTGTTTCAGACACGGCGGAGGGAGCTTCAATGATTAACTCGTCGTGTACTTGTAAAATCAGCTTGGCTTCGGGTAACTCTGCCTGCAATCGATTATATACCCGTATCATTGCAATTTTTATAATATCCGCCGCTGTTCCTTGAATAGGCGTGTTTTTGACAATTCGTTCACCGGCAGCGAGAATAATCTTGTTTGACGATGTGATTTCCGGAACATATCTCACCCGTCCGAGCAGTGTCTTAACATAACCATTACTTTTAGCTTCGGTAACGGTTCTTTCGAGATAATCACGAACCCCGCTGTATTTTTCCAAATATCGGTTTATATAATAGTTCGCCTCGCCTACCGAAACGTCGATTTCTTTCGATAAAGAAAATGCACCCATACCGTATACAATCCCGAAATTGACAGCCTTTGCGGCAGTTCGCATATCACGTGTAACCGTTTTTTCGGACACGCCGAACACCTGTGACGCCGTTATGGTGTGAATGTCGTTGCCGTTACGGAACGCTTCAAGCATTACCTCATCACCGGAGATAAAAGCGAGGACCCTAAGCTCAATCTGGGAGTAGTCAGCATCGACTAACAGATTTCCTTTTTCTGCAATGAAGAACCTCCGCATAACCCGCCCTCGCTCAGTTCTGACGGGGATATTCTGGATATTCGGTTCAATGGAGGAAAGCCGACCTGTTTGCGTTTCGTTCTTAAACGTGGTGTGGACTCTGCCTTTGTCGGAAACGGCTTTAAGCAACCCTTGAACATAGGTTGAGTTTAGCTTAGATAACGCACGGAACTCGGTAATCAGCGGGATAATCTCATGCTTGTCGCTAAGACTTTCCAAAACATCAGAATTGGTGGAATATCCTGTCTTTGTCTTCTTTGAACCGGGCAGACCCAACTTATCGAATAATATTTCCCCAAGCTGCTTAGGTGAGCTTATATTAAAAGTCTCCCCCGCTAATGCATAAATCTGCTTTTCCGCCTCAATAATCCCCGCCTGCAATTCCTCACCATAGTCGGATATGCCGGCTTTGTCTACTTTAATTCCGGTTTTCTCCATATCCCGCAGAATCGGCTCAAGCAATGCCTCAATTTCGATAATTCGAGGGGAATCGGCGATTTGCGGAGTTTCGATTGCAACCGGTTCAACGCCGATTTTCTTCATGAACGAAGCCATTTCAAGCTCTGTAAGCAGCCTCGCTAATTCAACTGGATAACCGTCGGTGATTTTATAATCATCAAGATTTAATGAAACAGGTGCGTCGAGTGCAATTGTGCCGAGCTTGCGGCTTAAAAACGCCATATCCTTATCTTTAATCAGCTTCGCCTTAACAGAGGCAGTAGTATCAATATTATCGAGATTGTTATAAATATATTCAATGCTACCGAATTTTTGAATAAGCGTAAAAGCCGTCTTCTCGCCAATTCCGGTAACACCGGGGATTTCATCGGAGCTGTCCCCCATTAATGCCTTAACCTCAAGCATTTGAACGGGTTCAATCCCGTATACCTCACGGATTTTTTCCGGAGTGTAGGTGATTTCTTCTTTTGTGGAGGCTAATCTCACAGAAACTTGTTCACTGATTAACTGGAAAGCGTCACGGTCACCCGTAGCGATAACACTGCTTGTCAATTGAGAAAGCGTGCCGATTATATCGTCAGCCTCCCACCCCTCAGACTCAACACGGGTTATCCCCATATAATCGAGAATTTCCTTAATATACGGCAACTGTACGGCTAATTCATCGGGCATACCCTTACGTTTGGACTTATAACCGGTGTACATTTCGTGGCGGAATGTTGGGGCACGCATATCGAATGCCACAGCTATATAATCGGGTTGAACCGTGTTACGTAACCGCAAAAGTGCATTGAGAAAGCCTGTCACCGCATTAGTATACACACCGTTTTTGTTGGAAAGCAGGCGAATGGCATAAAACGAGCGGTTTATTAAAGAATTGCCGTCGATTAATAAAAATTTCATGAATACCTTCTTTACAATTGCGGTCACTTTTTAAATATACTCTTGAAAAACCGAATAATTGCCCATTCTTTTTTGATGTTCTCGGGTTCGTTCCGGTCTGACCGAACGCTCATATACGCTCTCTCATAGAAATAAATCTGCGAATCAAGCATAGCATTGTCACCCCGTTTAACAATCGTATACTTCCCGTTGGGGTTTTGAATCCTCGATTTGATATTATCGTTCATCATGGTGTTGAAATCGTCGATTATGTGATTTTTTAAGGCAACGTCCCTTATAGGGGCGGCAACCTCGACACGACGTTCGGTATTGCGTGTCATAAAGTCTGCCGAGGAGATATACACACGAGCTTTTTCACCTTTCCCGAAGATGTAGATTCGGCTGTGTTCCAAAAACCGCCCGACTATGGAATGAACCCGCACGTTATCGGTATAACCCTCCACCCCCGCAATCAGACAGCAGATTCCCCTAATTAACAATTCAACCGTGACACCGTTCCTGCTCGCCTCGACTAACTTTTCGATAATGTCCCTGTCGGTTAAGGAGTTCAGCTTTAAACCGATATACCCGTGATTTCCCCGTGTGATTTCTATATCAATCATCTCTACAACTCGTGATTTTAAGCAACGGGGTGCAACCCATAAAAGATTGGTGGATTCCACGGTTTCCCCCCGTGAAAGGGTGTTAAACACGACAGAAGCATCTGTCCCAATATCCTTGTTAGCGGTCAGCAGTGTTAAGTCGGTGTAAAGCCGGTTGGTCTTTTCGTTATAATTTCCCGTGCCGATTTGGGTGAAATAACAGATTGAGGAATTCTCTGCTGTTCCCGTCCTTTTAGTAATCAACAACAGCTTCGAGTGGACTTTCAAATCCTCCAACCCGTATATTACCTCTGCACCCGCCTCCTCTAACCTCTTCGACCAGTTGATGTTGTTCTCCTCGTCAAAGCGTGCCCGCAGCTCCAACAAAGCTAAAACATACTTGCCGTTTTCTGCGGCACGAATTAATGCGTTGATAATCTTGCTGTCAGAAGCAAGGCGGTAAAGTGTAATTTTTATAGAGTGAACGTCGGGGTCGTCTGCCGCTTCTTCTAATAAGCGAATGAACGGCTTGACACTTTCATAAGGAAATGTAAGCAGAATATCATTTTCGGACACCTGCTGCATAATTGATTTTTTTTCGTTGACAGCGGGTGAATTCTGCGGTGTGAGCGGAGGAAAAAACAATTCAAGCGTTTCATTGGGGAAATGGTTCTTTATCTGTGCCTCAAGCCCGAACACAAACTGCATATCGAGCGGTGCAGACTGGGTATAAATATAGTCCTCGCCTAAATCAAGATTAAGCTGCTTGACAATATTCATGTGATTTTCTTTATCGGATGAATCAAATTCAATCCTCACAGGGGCAGACTTTCTGCGTTTTTTCAGAAGCTCCTCCATTACCCCCCTAAAGTCAAGGTCATGGTCGAAAAGTGCTTCATCAACAGTAATGTCGGCGTTTCGTGTTAAACGGAATATACTGCGGTCGGTTATTTCATAATTTCCGAAAACTGTGTGGATATACCGCATAATCAAGTGTTCGATTAACATAAACCGAACCCTGCCGTCAAGCGGAGGAAGCCACACTATGCGGTTGAACACACCCGGAGTGGTGGCAGGGAGAATGCCGATTGCCTGCTTTTGCGAATCGCCTGATTTTAAACCGGCGGCAACATAAATCTCTCTGTTTCTGAGAAAAGGAACGGGGTGCTTTTTATCAATTACCGATGGAGTGAGCAGGGGGAATACTTCTTTTTTGAAATAGCTTTCGAGATATTTTTCGTCCTGTGCAGAAAGCCGCTCGGTATAATTAACCTTAACCAACCCGAATTGGTTAAGCTGTTTACCTATTTCTTTATACGCTTTATCTCTAATGGGGACAAGTTCCTTCACCGATTTTGAAATAAGCTTAAGCTGTTCGCTTGCAGTCAGGTTAGTTTTGTTATCGGTGGCGTCTTTTTTCAGTTTCCTGCGTTCTCTTAAATACCCCACTCTTATCATAAAGAATTCATCGAGGTTATTGCTGAAAATATATACGAATTTTAGCCGCTCGAATAAAGGAACAGAAAGATTTCCCGCCTCCTCAAGGACACGTTTGTTGAACTTCAGCCATGATAATTCACGATTATCGAGATACGGTTTTTTAAATTCAAGCTCCATATTTTTATCCCGTCAGTTTATTTAATACATAATCGCAGGTTTCTTCCCAGAAAGGCACGCCAAACTCATTTATAATCGGCTGCCATTTTTCTAAATATAATATGGCTGTTTCTTTATATAAATCGTTTTCAATAATACCGTTAATGATTTTTTTAGCGGTGATTAACCTCGGAGGAACAGTTCTTGCCACGTTAAAATCGTATAACGGGGCAGGGCGGACTGCACCTGTTACCGGGTCTTTGAAATAACCCCAGTTAAATTTGTTGTTGTTCCTGTCATAATTGCAGATGATTAAATCAAACACTAATGTTCTGACAACAAAGTCGACTGCTGTTTTTTCATCGAATATCTTTTTATATATTCCCACCATCTCATGCGGATTATGCCCCTTGTCGGGGAACAGCGATTCTTCGCCCAATAATGTATCCGATGTCATAAGCATATTAAACGGGTTAGTCATATTACAGATGTATATTTTTGCTCGGTCAATGCTCATGTCCGGCATGAATTTCTTGGAGTGGACAGTGGCAGCGATTTTAAAAATTAATCCCTCACTGTTTTGTTCCGAATTCTTGATAACATCGGTATACGCGGAGCAAACCGGAATCCCTAACTTATCCGCTAACGACAAGGAAAGCATTTCCACATAAACTTGGTTTTCGGGCATGTATTTCCAAAAACCGGTTTGGTTATATAAGTTTGCCCATTCCTTAGGAACCGAGCCGCCTAAAACACGGTCAGGGGCGGCAGGGACTTCACGCTTATAATCCCAGTTGCTCCCACTTAAAAAATCGTTCTTATAAGGTGTTATATTGTCAAAATTATTGACATAGTCGTTATCGTGTTTAACCCAGTAACAGTCAGACAGGGAAAGTCGCCTGCGGTTGATTCGCTTGTCGATATAATCGGCAAGAAGCACTGTCCCCTCGGCGACACGGTTGGTCTGGATAAAACTGCGGGACTTAAGCCAGCTTTCGATATACTTAGCGTCTAACACAGGCATAAGCGACGCATTGATAATTTGGTGCGATGTTAAATGAAAAACCGGCTGGTTGGCACACATTAAAACTGCCATTACATCAATTCCAATGCTTTTTTAATAAATGCAGAGAACAGCGGGTGCGGGCGATTAGGGCGGGACTTGAATTCAGGGCGGAATTGCACCGCTACAAACCACGGGTGAACACTTTGGGGCAGCTCAATAATTTCGACTAATTTCCCGTCCGGCGAAAGCCCTGCAAGCAACAGCCCCTTTTCGGAAAATGCAGTGCGGTATATGTTGTTAAATTCATAACAATGGCAGTGACGTTCGTATATCAATTCCTCGTCATAAACCGAACGTGAAACGCTGATTTCGTCTAACTTACACGGGAACAACCCCAATCGACGTTTATTATTCTTTTCCTCGTCCGGTATTATATCAACTACGTTTTCGCAGTCTTTTGCCTTAGATTCCGAGGAGACGGCGTTGCTTATCCCTGCAACATTTCTCGCAAATTCAATCACGGCAGTCTGCATACCGAGGCAAATCCCGAAATAAGGGATTTTGTTAACGCGTGCATAACGTGCCGCCTCGATTTTACCGTCAATCTCACTTTCACCCGAACCGTCGGGAACAAGAATAGCAGCACATTTCCCTAAAAGCCGCTCAGACGTTTCGGGCGTAACCTCCTGTGCTTGAATCATTTCAATGTTAATCGCCGCTCCGTTGGCGAAGCCTGCATGACGCAACGCTTCCATAACTGACAGATATGCGTCGGGGAGTGAAATATATTTCCCGACTAAACCGACGGTGAGCATTTTTTCTGTTTTTTCGTGTTTTTTGACCATTTCACGCCATTCGTCCAAATCCGGCTCACGGTTTTCTAATCCTAAGTGCAGGCAGACAGCATCGGCTAATCCCTGCTTTTCGAGTGCAAGCGGAACAGCGTAAAGGCTCGGTGCAGTAAGACAGGTAATGACATCTTCCTTACGGACATTGCAGAAATTTGCGATTTTCTCACGCACATCTGAGGAAAGCTCCTGCTCACTTCTCAAAACGAGAACAGTCGGTTGAATTCCGAGTGACAGGAGAGATTTAACGCTGTGCTGTGTAGGTTTTGTTTTTAACTCGCCACCCGCTGTTATAACAGGCGTAACGTGAATAAACATCACGTTTTCCCGCCCCTTGTCGGCGACAACCTGCCTGATTGCTTCAAGGAACGGTGTAGATTCAATATCACCCACCGTACCGCCGATTTCGGTGATTACTACGTCTGCATCACCCTCTGCACGATTAGCAACACGGTAAATGCGTTCCTTTATTTCGTTGGTGATGTGCGGAATTACCTGAACGGTAGCCCCCATATACACACCGTCACGCTCTTTATTTATAACGCTCCAGTATATTTTTCCGGTGGTTACGGAATTGCTGAGTGACAGGTTCTCGTCGATGAAACGCTCATAATGCCCTAAGTCCAAGTCGGTTTCCGCACCGTCATCCGTCACGAAAACCTCCCCATGCTGGTAAGGGCTGATTGTCCCGGGGTCGACGTTAATGTAAGGGTCCATTTTTTGAATTGTCACCCTGTAGCCCCTGCTTTTCAAAAGCCGCCCGAGTGAAGCGACGGTAATGCCTTTCCCTACTCCGGAAACGACACCGCCGGTTACAAAGATGTATTTCGTAGCCATAATGTTTTCTTTATCCTTTCTCGATTAACTCTATAACATATTCCCACTCAGGAAAATCTCTTTTTATTCTCAATTTGCACTTTTCGCAGAACCGCATAAGCTCATGCGGATTATCCCGCATAATCTGCTTTGCCCCCCATGTATGTGTATAAATGCTTTGGTTATACCGATTGTCGAACTCGAAAAGCGTGTCTGCCTGCCGATTTCTATATTCCGCACACATTGCCAACAACCGCTGTTCCGCATAAACCATATAACACAGGAAATCCTCGCACGACCATGCCGATTTCATAAAATTAATCGCACAATCGGTGTAATACTGCTTGAACTCTTCATCGGGGAGATACAGGAACGCCGTGTTCAATGGCATTGCCGAGTAGTTGTAAGCGGGATTGAATTCGTAGCCGGAACGCATACGGAAATGCTCAATCGGCGGATAGGTTGCGGGATTAAGCGATTCCCTGTGGGCGGCGACTATGTTATTGCCTAATGGAGGTAAATCCCACGCTATAAAATCGGTATCTAACATTAAAAGAGGTGCAGGTGTTTCTCGCAATGCAAAAAGCTTACCTGCCGCCCAGAACATCCTCGGGTTGATGTTTTCAAAATCGTCGGGTATGGTTAAACGTATTTCGTTCCACAAGCCTGCCAAACCGATTCGCTCAAAGAACTCTGCTCCCCGTGTATCGCAGTGCATAATTGTATAATCACCGTCATGCCTGCGGGTCAATGAACTGATTGCCGCCGTGTATAACTCAAACTTATCTAATTTGAAGGTGTCGCTTCTTTTCGAGAAATGCGGCAGTGTCGACAAAGAATAGATTACATTCATATCAATTCAATCCCGTAACCGAATATGTTAAGCGGCTCATTCTTAAAAGGAGGCGGAAGCAAAGGACAGACAACAGCTTCATTAAACGAACCGTATTCAAATGACCCGTATTCAAACGAACCATACTGAAATGACTCGAAGCTGAACGAGCTTATATCAAACGAGCCAAAATTAAACGAACTAATATCGAATGACCCGAAGCTGAACGAGCTTATATCAAACGAGCCATACTGAAATGACCCGAAGCTGAACGAACTCGGATTATATGAGCCTAAAGTAAATGAACTTATACTAAATTGGCTTTTATACCACAATTCAATATAATTCCGCCAATAATTGTCCAAGGGTTTCCCCACCTCCTTTTACTTAATTAATAAGTGATGACATTTTTTTATACCTTGCGGCTTCGTTTTCGTTGCCGTCTGCCCGAAAAATCGCACAATTAAACAAAAACAACAGCTTTAATAAATCTGCCGGATATGCTTCAAATAAATCGGCGACCTCATTAAATTCCGCATTAACTATTTCTGTGTGGTTTTCTATGATATAACAGGCTTCCTTTATGTCGGCTTTGTCACAGCCCAAGCGTGTCATAATCCGCTCGGTATAAATGCGGGAACGCTCGATAAACCCGTGATAATGTGCAATTTCATCAGCGTCCTTTGAATAACAGTCCGGCTTGCCGAATTTATGGAAAAACAATGCATATCTCAAAACTAAAATCGGCGATGAATTATTTATACTTTTGAAAGTATGTGCCGATAACGCTTCATCGAATTTGAGCATATTAAGCTCGGGTATTGCGGCTGTTATGACCGTTTCATATTCCCCGAGAACCGTACCTGCTTTTTTTCCCATGAGAATTCGCTCAAAATCCTCCCTAAGCAATTCCGGCGGAATGGTGCGAACTGTGTCACAACGGTTCAGTATAGCTTCTTTAGCGGTTTCGTGCATTTCATATTCCCCCTCAGAATACCAACCGAGAGCGGGTAGAATATCATGCGGGTTAATGTTGTCCGTGTCAATGAATTTTATTAGATTTTCCTCGATATGCTTCATTCCGCTGAACGGGTCAATGAAGCCTTTTTCGGGATTATATGCAACCGAATCAAAGGTAAACGCACAGTTTTTCAATTCGGCGGGAATGTCCTTGTTTGATTTCACGGTGACAGCAACACCGAGAACACGAATGAGGAGCTGGTTTTTGTCTAAGTTATCCTCGTTCACGGTATACCCCTCAAAAATTGAACGAATTCTGCTCATTTCAGCAGACACAACCACATCAAAATCAAGTAGAGTCTGCCCTTTTATGAGAAGTCTTACACATTCACCGTAAATGTACGCTGTGTAACCGTATTCACCGAGCTTTTCGGTAACTTCGAGAACTTGTTTAGGTAATTCAATCATGTTTAAAACTCCAACCGTCAACATTACTTTTACGCAGTGCGGTGAATATTCTGTGCTTGAAGCCTTTATCCTCACGTTCCTTTTGCATTAGAAATTCCTTGATTTCCTGCCTGTATGTCGACTTATCGACAGGGCAGGGCGACGGGACGATTTCAAACCCGTTGCGTTTGACACAGCTAATAACGGCACTTTCCGGTGCGAACACGAGCGGACGGATTAACGTGAGGTCTTTGCGTGACAGATAACTCTTCGGGGAAAAACAGCCCACTCTCCCCTCCTTAAACAGGTTCATCATAAATGTTTCAATGACATCGTCATAACTGTGGGCTAAAGCGATTTTGTTGCAGTTCGCCGCTAACGCCGCATCATGCAACGCACCTCTCCTGATTTTAGAACACAGCGAGCACGGGTTCTTCTCCCTGCGTATATCGAAAACTATCTCATATATATCGGTTCGTATAAGCGTAAAAGGTACGTCTAAACTATTACAGAACCGCTCAACGCTTGAAAAATCGCCGTCCTTATTAAAAAACCGAGGGTCAAGAGTTATTGCGTGCAGGTCATAATTAAATTCGGAAAATCTACGCATATTCGCTAAGGCGGCAAGCATAACAAGGCTGTCCTTGCCTCCGGAAACCCCGACAGCTATTTTATCACCATTTTCTATTAAATCGAACTCCTGAACCGCCCGCCTTACATAACCTAATATTTTCTGCAATTAATCTTCTCCCAATTTCAAAGCTTTATTAATGCTGGTTTTTCTGATAATTGAACCGATTATCGCAAATCCTGCACCCAGCATAATCGCAATAATTACATACAGTTTTACATAATCCGCCCTTGCCGCCGCCACATAAAACGGCGGAATCTGCTCATTAACAGCGTACATATTCTGGAATAACGGCACGAACAGCTCACTCGCCGCTCCGCCGATTAAAAACGCCGCCGCAATTGATATTCCCGACACAAGTAATTGCTCATAACCGAGCGTGGCAATTATTTCACGAAAAGACATTCCCATCGCCCTAAGCACGCCGAATTGCAAAGTCCGCCCTTTTATCGACAGTATCCAGTAAATCAAAAACCCGATAACCGTCATAATCATAATTACAGTGAACCCGAGAGTCAACGCACCGTTCACACTTTGTAAGCGTGGGTCGGTCTTTTCTGCAATCAGCATTTGTGATGAATCGTTTATATCCCGTATAGGAAGTCGATTTGCTTTAATATCATCGTATAACTCACGAGAGGACGCCCCCGGTTGAGTTTTCAGCCATATTTCATAAGGCTCAAGCTCGGTTTGTGCCCGCACAAAGTTATAGTTCATGATTGCGAAATGCTTTAAACTGCCGCTTCGGTCGGTTTCTAATGGGGAAATCCCGGGCCACCAGTCAACCACTGCGATTACCGTTGCAGAAATTGCATTATCCTTGCCCCATTTTAAGAATAACGAATCACCTAATTCCAACCCCATATTTTCACTCATGGAACGTGATATGATTATCCCCGAGCGGAAATCCACCAATGCATTACAATAGTTGTACCAGTGAACCGGCAGTAAATCATCTCTGAACCACGCTGTCTGTGCGAATTTATCGGGTTCAACCGCCATAAGCGTAATTGTGTTGCCCCGTGCAGTTTCGTTAATGCTCGCCCGAACTGTTTCGTTGCGGAGAACCTTCGTAGCCGTTTGAACCCCTGCAAGGTTCTCGTACCGTGAAAAATCGGTCTCCTGATAGGTCAGCGAAGCCTCGTTACTGCTTTCAAGCCAGTATTCCCTTAATGTAACGTCTGCACCATTGCTGTAATAGAGCATGTCACGCTTGTTATTATTAATAGTACGGGCAGTGTTCGCCGAGAATATTCCGAGAGAAAACGTAATCACCAGGAACAACATGAGAAAGCGTTCGCCGCCGTTTCTTTTAACAGAGGTCATCGCTATATACTGTGACGGGTTCCAAAACCGCCGCCCCAATCGGTAAACCACCGATAATGCCAAGGGGTATAACCTCAAGAACAACAACCCTGCCCCCATTATGAAACACGACGAGAACACAAACAGCAGAGGGTCAATTTCCCCTGTGGGCGTAAAACGATTTTCCTCAATGGATTTTTCTATAAGATATACGTAGACGTATATAAACGCTATCCCTGCCGCTATTAAAATAAAATCGACCGCCGTCTTTTCCCATAACGGAATTTTCACAGCCTTAGAGCGGCTTTGCTTATACTGGACGATTGACAGCCGTGCCGCAGGAATTACGGGAAGCATTGTCGCCATAAAGAATATAACCACCGCAACAGCCGCATACGCTAATGAAACAGGCGTAATTTTCGCAGAAAGTCCGTGCCGGTTAACGAATTCCAAAAAACCGTCGGACACGCCTAAAAAGCGGCATAACGCCAATCCGACAAGCGGGGCACAAATGAACGAAATCCCCCCTAATATTCCCGCTTGTCCCGCATATATTGCGAAAACCTGCCTGCTTGACGCACCTCGACTTTTCAAAAGTGCGATTTCGTTGCGTTCCCGCTCGACGTTCAAGCGTGACACCATAAACAGGTAGAACCCTAACATAATCATTACCGGAATTTGCAACGCCCACAGAATACGGGTGAGGCTCTCCGCACGCTCAACATAGTCAAGCAGAATACGGTTGGCGTTCATACTGAACTTGAACCCCATTTCGGGAAAATAGCGTGAATCCTCGGTAATCGAATTAGTAACTGCACTTATGCGGTTCATATCAAGCTTTTGATAGTCCAATCCGTAATGCACATATATCTCTGATACGCACACGGTACTGTCTGTCATAAGGTTTAAGAACAGGTTGTAATCTATAACAAGGGCATTTATATAAGTATCCAATTTTTCTGCCCAATAGATTGAATTGGGGTCATTGGGTTCAAAAACCCCGGTTATGCGGACTTTGAAAGGACGTCTGAACGTATCGGACGGGCTTATGTCATAAACCTCGCCTATACTAATCCCGAGTGTCTTAAGTGCCGTATCGGTGACTACCGCTTCGATTATCCCGTCCTCACCTATTTTATTAGAATACATTTGCCCGTCAGCGATGTTGATGTTCTTTTGAAAATCGGTCATACCCGTCAGCTTTATTCTGTCAACCGAACCGCTGCTCCCTGCCACAACCGAACCTTTCAGAATAAACAGCATACTGTCCCGAATTACAGTCTTCTGCGAATTAACGGGAATTCCGACCCTCCTGACCCGTTCGTTTGCTAAGGCGGGTAGCTCCTCGGCTAATGATAACGCCGTTTCGGGTGATGTGCCTGTTCTCAGCTCGGTCCACACGTTATATTCACCGGGGAAGTTACCGGTATTAAGCTGATACTCCTGCATGTCCTTAACTAACATTCGCTGTAAGGAGGCGTCCATATATATAGGAACAGCACTCATCATACCCGCCGCCATAATAAATCCGGCTAACAGGCATAATACCATCCATTTAGTGCTGATAATTTTCCTCAACAGAACAATAAACATTATCTTTTACTCATTATTCATTATTAATTGTTAATTATTAATTACTTTACGACTACCTGCTGACCTTCTTCTAATCCGCTTATAATCTCTATTTCCGTAGCGTTGGAAATGCCGGTAACCACATCGACATCAACCTTAACCCCGTTATCGTATATTTGGACATACGTTCTGTCGCCCAAGGTTTTCACAAGGTTTTTGGGAATAATCACGGCGTTTTCGCTCCTCCCGCGGATTAGAATAATGTCGGCATGCTTACCCATTTCGGCAAACCCCGGAACATCAGCGGTGAAATCCGCCCACAAAGCATTAACATCGTCTGCTCCCTCTGCCCGTGCAACCTGCGGAGTTCGGGTGATGACGCCCGCATAAGTCACGCTGTTTACTAATATGTCCACTATATCGCCGTGTGTATAAGAAATAGTGTCGGTGGCTTCGGCAGTTATCCGCAAGTCATCAGGGTCGATAATCCTCACTAAAACCCGATGAGGATTAATTTCCTCCCCCGGGCTTAATCGTTCCACAAATGCAACTTGCCCCGTCATAGGGGCATAAATGCGTGAACCGTCCATTCTCGCCTGTAACTGCTCATAGGTGTTTTGTGCAAGCTCCATATTAAGCCTCGCCTCCTGTGTGCCGGAGGTGTTATAGGTAAGCCGCATAAGCTCAGCGGTGAGGCGGGCGGTTTCTAAATCGAATTCTAATTCACCTACATCTAACTCGGCAATCAGCTGACCCTCTTGAACAAAATCACCCGGAAACACATAAATGGCCTTTAAGTTTCCGGTATAATCGGTGAAAAAGCAGTCGGCGAAGGTTTTCGAGGTGACATAACCGGTTGTGACAACACGGCTGATGATTTCCCCTCTGCGAGCGGTATACGTGACATATGTAACCTCGTCCTGCTTAATTACGGGAGGGTCGAGAAGCGGTTCCTCTTCAGGGAAGAAGAAACACGAGGTCATCAAAAGTGTGAATATCATTGATAAAATAAGGATTGTTTTTTTCATATAACAGATTATATCACTTTTTTACATTATTTTCAATAGATTTATATAAATTTTATAATATACGGAAAATATTTTGAAATTCCGCTAAAGTTTCCTTATTTATTGCCGATATAATGTTCGTAAGGGTCAAGAGACCTTTGAAGTTTGGCCAAAACTTCCAAAAGGTGTAAGGAATTACCCCTTACGCCAAAAAATTTAAACACTTTCGGGAAGGAATCCGAAAGTCAAAGAAATTCAAGGAGGATATTATCATGGCAGGTATGATTATTCAACACAACCTTAATGCGATTAACGCCAACAATAAGTTGAACGCTAACGTATTAGGCACACGGAAATCGACTGAAAAGTTAGCATCCGGCTTCCGCATTAACCGTGCGGCTGACGACGCAGCAGGTCTTGCAATTTCCGAGAAAATGCGTGCACAAATCCGTGGCTTAAGCCAGGCAATCCGCAACGCAAACGACGGCATCAGCCTTATCCAAACAGCAGAAGGTGCTTTGGATGAAACCCACGCAATGCTTAAGAGATTAAAAGAACTCGCAGTTCAAGCAGGTAACGACACTTATTCAGACGAAGAGCGTGCTTACATGCAGATGGAAATCGAAGACATCAAAGAAGAAATCGACAGAATTGCAAAAGCAACAGACTTCAACGGCATCAAGTTACTTGACGGTTCTCTCGGCGGCGGCGGCTCAATCAACCAGTTCGGTGCACGTTATGGTATCATCGAAACTAATACCGGTATTCTTTACGGTTCATCCGTAACATCTAACAAAGCCGGCATCACAGTTTCCTTTAACGCAGGTGCTTCCGGTAAAGGCGGCGAATTCGCAAAATGGAACGCTGACGGTACAGAATTGACCATCTCGCTTTTCGCTAACACACCTTACACCCAGTCACAAATCGATGCGTTGATTAAAGACGCTTCCTACGCTAAAGAAGATTTCCAAGACAATGCTCCGGCAACAGTTTCGGTAAAATTAGCTTCCGGCGTTCTGATGATGGATGACACAGGTGAATCATTCCGTCCCACTGAAGCAGGCTACAGAGCAGACTCCGGCTGGACAGATTTAGATGCTTTGTTGCTCAGAGGCAATGACCCCGCAGAATTCTTCGCTAACACAATTAAGTTCACATCCAACAGCTACGGTGCAGACACTCGTACATTCGAAATCCTGACCTCTGTAGGTCCGGGTAAAGAATGGGTAGCAGTAGGCACAGCAGACACCGACCCGTACACCAAAGACGGTACTTTTATACTCCACCTTTCAACAGGTAAAGACTATACCGCACAGGACATCCAGAATATCCTTCGTGAGTATGGCTATGACTACACTGTTGAACTGCAAGACCCCGGTCAGCAAGGTCCGAACGGCGACATCAAAATGAGACTGTTCGTTGCTGAAACTGTTGCAGGTAATGGCGTTAGCATCAATATCGGTGCAGGCGTATCCGGTGAAGGTCTTGGTAAAGAATTCGTTGCTGGCGGCGGTCAAGGTTTAACCTTCCAAATCGGTGCTAACAACGCAGTTGAGCAGAGAGTTACACTTAACATCAACGCTATGGACTCCGGCTCAATCGGTATCTCCAACTTTGACGTAAGCTCTGTTGAAAATGCTCGTATGGCTCTCGATGCAGTAAACGGTGCAATCACAGCAGTATCTTCTCAAAGAGCGGCACTCGGTGCTATGCAGAACAGACTTGAGCACACAGTAAACAGCTTGACAGTTACAACTGAAAACATCAACGCTGCTGAAGCTCAAATCCGTGACACCGATATGGCAACCGAAATGGTTGAATACACCAAGTACAGCATTCTCCAGCAAGCAGCTCAGGCTATGCTCGCACAAGCGAACCAAGCTCCTCAAGCTATTCTGCAATTACTCAGATAGTCTGTATAGGTTTTCTAACCAAATCGCAATACTAATAAGAATTCTCCCCCTTGTTAAAAGGGGGAGTTTTTGTGGGGGAAAAGGGTTGACAAAGTGAAAAGAGTGTGATATAATGGGAAATAGAAAAGGCAGACCAAGTGACGGTCGCCCTCAGGTTCGCAACAAAATATAGCCGCTAACTTTGGACGGTTGGGCGGCTATTTATGTTTTATAGAGTCTATCATGGACAACAGTAGTTGCAGGTTTTCACATAACATATAAAATAATCAGAATTGTTTCCGATATTTCCATAGACATCACCTCCTTTACAGGAGGAACGACCGCCACCGTATTATGTCTGTCTTGCAGATATTATAGCATGTTTTGTGTTAATATGTCAAGTGAGATGGTTTTGTGGGGAATGTAGGGGCGAACTGTGTTCGCCCGTCGGTAACGGCGGTGGGTTTGTCGGGCGAACGCAGTTCGCCCCTACGATGGGTGCTACCATAAAAAAAGTGGGCTACCTCGAGGTAGCCCCTTAATTATTTACTCATTTAACCCGAAACTCACCGACAAAGCGTTGTCCACCTTACTCATGGAAGCTAAGTCAAGCTCACCCATACGTTCCTTTAACCGCTTTTTATCAAGGGTGCGAACCTGTTCGAGCAGCACCACAGAATCCTTCGCAAGTCCGCAGTTTAGTGCGGTCAGCGAAATGTGGGTGGGCAGGCGTGACTTTTCCTTTTGACTGGTAATGGCAGCGGCAATTACAGTAGGGCTGTGCTTGTTTCCTATATCGTTTTGAACTATTAAAACGGGTCGCATACCGCCTTGCTCCGAGCCAATGACGGGGCTTAAATCCGCATAATAGATTTCACCGCGTTTGATGTACATATTAATTTTCCTTTCTTTGAATATTTTGGAACTCTTTCCGATAATTATTCTTAACACAATCACCGGAAATATTCAAATAAATGAAATGCGTTTAATACATTTTATTATCTTTGTTGACAAATGTTACGAATTGTTATAAAATTAATTATATTGTAGGAGGTAAGAATGCCTAAAAAGAAGAAAAAACAACCGCCCGATGTCGTTCTCGAGGCGGGAAAAAAAGCAGGGAGAAAGGCGTGGAACGTGTTCGGTGAGTTCAAGGAGTTCATCTCACGGGGTAACGTCACGGATATGGCGGTCGGTATTATCGTAGGAACGGCGTTCACAGCGATTGTAACATCGTTAGTGGCAGACGTAATCACCCCATTAATCGGAATAATCATGGGCGGGATTGACTTTACCGAGCTGAGTGTCACATTCAAGAGCTTCATTTTCCCCGAACATAACGTGGTGCTGAATTACGGGAACTTTATTCAATCAATTGTGAGGTTCTTCATAATAGCGGTGTGCGTGTTCTTCATGGTTAAAGCGATGAACGCATTCCGCAGGAAACGCCCTGCCGAAGAACCGAAAGAACCGAAAATCGACGAAAAAATCGCCCTCTTAACCGAAATCCGTGATTTATTAAAGGAACGCAACGGTGATGAGGTTATTCCGCACTCCGACCCGTCAGAAAATAAATCGAGCGATTAACCGAGCTACGGACATGCTCCATGTCGGCGTCACGAAGCTTACCGGCGTTGCGATAGTCGAAGCTGTCGCAGAACTCGTCCACGTCGGAGTTGAGCTGCCGTGCATAATTGCCCACAAGCTCATCGAGTGCGGCGACGAACAAGGCTTTATCGGCTTTGTTTAAACTTTCCGCTTTCCCTCGAAGCCACGCATAATGCGGCATACATATGAATTCCTGCGTCTTAAAAATCGTCTGAAACCGCTTATCATCGCGGAACATTACAAAAAAAGTCTTTGTCATGTGGTTCATGCCCCATTCGGTTTTAGAGCAAACGAAGCAGGTTTCGCCGGCTTTTTCCGCCTTTTCGGTTTTCTTGTCCTTAACGAATATCGCTTTCTTCCCGAAGACATCTCCCCTCATTCTCTCAAGGTAGGAATTGAGCATCAGTCCTAAGGAAAGGCGGTTGTTCTGCTTTAATAATTGCAGAAAGTGCGTGTGGCAGAACCCCAGCAAATTAGTTTCTATGCGGACGTCGGGTTCCATCATTGCCGCCCCCATTATGTATTCGCAGATGTGTTCTTCAACGGTATCTCTCATTCGGCAGAAAGGGCAACCCTCTCTCGGCTCGAATACTTCGTTTACGGGTATGGTTAATAAGCTTTCTCTCATTTTGCACCTCCATAGTATAGTATTATTCTAATACATTTTTAAAAAATAATCAAGAGGAAATATGGAATACTTTATAAAGCTCGAAAACATCGACCTCGAAACCACGTTTAACTGCGGGCAATGCTTTCGCCGTCCCTTTAACGTCAGTCAGGCGGAAAACGGCATAATCCTGCATAATATTAAGAAAGCCGACATTCCTTACTGGGAGAATTATTTTTGTACAGACGAGGATTATACCGAGTTAATCAAGCGATTTTCACAGGACAAAATTATGAAAGTCGCCTGCGAGTATGCCCCGGGAATACGGGTTCTCAGGCAAGACCCATTTGAAGCATTAATCAGCTTTATCATATCGCAGAACAACAATATCAAGCGAATTTCGGGAATAATAGCGAAAATGTGTGAATGCTTCGGGGAGAATAACGCATTTCCGACAGCGGAGGTTTTGGCAGAGGCAGACCTGTCGCTGTTAAAAACCGGCTACAGGACACGTTATATCACGGATGCGGCAAGGAAAGTCCACACAGGAGAAATAAAACTTGACGAAATCCATAATATGCCTTATAATGAAGCAAGACATGAATTAATGAAAATCGTCGGCGTTGGGGAAAAAGTCGCAGACTGTGTGCTTTTGTTCGGGTTCCACAAAACAGAAGCGTTCCCTCGTGACGTATGGATAAAACGTGTAATGTCGGAATACTATCCCAACGGATTACCCGATTGCATAAAAGGTTATGAGGGGATTGCTCAGCAGTTTTTGTTCCATTATATAAGAAATAACAACAATTAGGGAGAACTAACTATATGTATTGTACTGCCTGCGGGTATTTTATTAAATGCGGCTGTAAATTCTGCGGAAACTGCGGCGAAATCGTGCGGGAAAGCCCATTATCGGAAAACCCCGATGTATTAGACGATGTTCTTATCGAAACTCAAACACCCGAATTACCCGAACCGTCGGAATTGCCTGAATTGCCCGAATTACCCATGCCTGTCGAACCACCCCCTTTACTGCCGCCACCCCCGCCTCCTCCGGTATTGCATGCCCCCCTACCCCCTCCTATGCCTCCGATGTATTTCGCACCGCCGCCTCCCCCGATGAGGTTCAACCCGCCTAAAAAAGAAAAGGTGGTTTTCGGGAAAGGTGCGTTTGCGTTCTGCTTGTCGATTATTGCGGTATTATCCATTATCGGCGGAGTATTTATTGGCTTGTATGTCAACGAACGCAGTAAAAACAATTCAAGAATAACAGACGAAAGAGGAACGGTGAGTTATTATAGTCAAAATAGGTAATGAGTGGGACGAGCTTCTTAAGGAAGAATGGGAGATGCCGTACTATAAACAACTGAGGCAGTTTTTAAAACAGGAATACAACAGTTATACAGTTTATCCCGACATGAACGATATATTCAACGCTTTAAAATATACCTCTTTTTCCGATGTCAAGGCAGTTATTTTAGGACAAGACCCATACCACGAACCCGGGCAGGCACACGGACTGTGTTTCTCGGTTAAAAAAGGGGTTCAACCCCCTCCGTCATTGCTTAATATATTCAAGGAGCTGTACAATGATTTAGGGATAGAACCGCCAAATCACGGAGAGCTTACCCAATGGGCACAGCAGGGCGTGCTTTTGCTGAACACATCGCTTACGGTAAGGCGAGGTGTTGCCAACAGCCACAGGAACGTCGGGTGGGAGGTTTTGACCGATAAGGTTATCAGCCTGCTTAACGAGCGAGAGAAGCCGTTAGTATTTATCCTCTGGGGCGGGAACGCCAAGGCAAAAACCCCGTTACTTACTAATCGAAATAATCTTGTGCTGACGAGTACGCACCCCAGCCCGCTTTCCGCAAACAGAGGCGGTTATTTCGGGAATCGGCATTTTTCTAAAACAAACATGTTCCTTAGGGAACACGGAATAAATGAAATAGACTGGAGACTGTTATGAGCGAAAAATTTGAAAAGGTATTCGGCGAGTTAAAGGAAAAGACCAAAAACTTCGATGCGAGCAGTTACGGCGACTTTCTTGCTGTTCAAATCACATTAAAAGACCTCAATGAGGTATTCTTCATCGAGGTTAAGGAAGGTAAGCTGACGATTGAACCCCACGAGTATAACGACAGGCAGGCGAATATAATAATCTCTGCCGACAATTTCGTGAAGATGATGAATGGCAAGCTCAATTCGGTTATTGCGTTCACCACAGGGAAACTCAAAATCGAGGGCGAGGTTAAAAAAGCACAGGAATTATCGAAGATTTTCGGGAGATAAATAATTAAGGGGCGATGACCACATCGCCCCTTTCACATTTACCTAAAAGAAGTTAAACAAACTAAAATCAGTCGGCATCGGAATTGTTGCCATATAAATCGTTGCGATTAACCATGCCACCCCGGAAATTATCACAACTGCCATTTTATAGTTCGGCTTTTTGAACGTGCCTATTATACCGAGCATAAACAGCACTACAGAATAAATAACCGTTACAAGCCCGAATGCGTCCGAGTGTGAACCCTCTTCAGAGCCTATTTCCAATAACTCGTCTGCTTCGTTGAGGATTTCCCTTGCAACTTCAAAATAAGTGTTCTCGAATTCCTCGTTGTCGAACGGCGAAACAGCGTATCCGAGAGCGGCACTTTCATCAAAAGCCCAGAAGATTGCGTCTACCAAATCTTCGTGAAGCAGGTCTAACAGCTCATCTATTTTCCAGTTAATTTTGTCGATTTCGTCTGTGTCGCCCTTGCTTTCAGCGAACGCCAAGTCAATGTATAATGCGTTAATCTGGTTAAACATCATAAAATCCTGCATTTTTAACTGTGAGGCTTCGTTCCATTCAGAATTACCCTCAGCGGTTAAGTTATTGCTTTTTGTGAAGTTTGAGGTTTGATTACCCGCATGTAATGAGCCAATCCATGTTGCCCATGCAATCAAAATAGCAGTTACACCGAGAAGAATTACAGTAATCAACTCTAAACATACCTCACGGCTCATTTTTGTTTTTTTGTCAGACATAATTAAATGCTCCTTAGTTTGTGTGTTAATTTTGATAATTATATAATGTTTAACGGGATTTGTCAATGTATTTTGGGTATCAGTATCACAGATGTAAAATATTTATTAGAAAACCTCGAAAATGACTTGAAATGTTATATATATTTGTGATATAATACAAACAACAGGTTAAATCTCACTCAGTAAGGAGCGGTAACTATGGAAAATGATAACACAAATGCAGGTGCAAACCCGTTTAATTCTGCCGAAGCCGCACAAGAACCGATAGACGGAGTTGTACAGGCACAAATATCAGAGGACTTGATGTCGGCGTATGTGGCTATATCACGTCCGCTTAACGGCGGAATTGAAGTCACCGTGCAAGATATTCTGTCAGAGCTTGAACTGCTCGGTGTCAAGGTGGAGCTTAATCGTGAAGCCATTGACTCACTTGTCAATCTCCATCAATATAACGAACGTGTCTGTGTTGCACGGGGGAAAGCCCCCATAAACGGCACAGACGGTGATATTTTTTATAAATACGCTCAAACCAGTGCCTTGCAGCCCAAGGAAAACGAAAAAGGCGTCATGGACTATAAAGACCTCGGTTTGGTGCAGAATATTCTTGCGGGGACTTTGATTGCCGAGCTTGTAGATGAAACCGAGGGGGAGGACGGGTTTGACGTTCTTGGTATTTTACATAAGCCTATGCCGGGTAAGCCTGCAAAGTATCTCGTGGGAAAAGGAACAGTGTTAAGCGAGGATAAGCTGCGAATAACCGCTGAAATTGATGGGAATTTGCGGTGGCACAGAGACCATTTTACCGTGGAATCAACATTAGTCATTGCGGAGGACGTTGGTGCAACTACGGGAAATATCGACTTTATCGGTGATGTTCTTGTAAAAGGCATGGTTCAAGAGAACTTTTCGGTGGTTTCTAAAAAGAATATTCTTATTAACGGCAGTGCCACTAATGCGAAAATCGTGGCAGAGGGTAATATCGAAATTAAAATGGGCAGCATTAACTCCGAGGTTTCCGCACAAGGTGATGTGAAAATCGGGTTCTGCGAAAGCTCAAAGATTGATTGTGTCGGCGATTTATCATCGAGCAGCTTTGTTGCTTGCGATGTTTTCTGTCAGGGTGTAGCCTCCGCAACCTCGGGAAAAGGAATAATAGTAGGCGGGAAAATGACCTGCCTTAAAGGTATAATCGTAAATACCGCCGGTTCAGAATCCTATACCAAAACAAAGATGATTCTCGGTAACGGTGCAATTCTGTCCGAGGAAAAGTTAGCACTCGAGAAGGAAGAGGCAGACTTAACCGAGCAAATCGGGAAATTAGTCCAACTATCCGATATGCTCAAGGACCACAAGAAAAAAACAGGCTCGCTCCCTCCCGACCGTGAGGATATGCTGTCTAAGGCAATTCGAACCAAGTTTAAGTATTCCAACGACATTAAGCTGATTCAAAAAAGGATAGAGGAGATTGATGTCAGCCTGTTAAGTGCATATAACCTGCAAATCGAGGTTCGTAAATCGGTTTGGCCCGGTGTGGCAGTCAAAATTGGTACAACTCAAATAAAAATCGAACACCGCAGTGACCGTTGCCGGATTTACGTGAACGACGCAGGTGACATTGATGTTAAACCGATTACAGGCCCAACCGGCTAATGAACACACCTATACATAGTTTTTTAAGTGAATATGCCTCTTCGGAATTTGAACGCTGTCATATGCCCGGTCACGCCGGATTGCATAACCCGTTCGACATTACCGAGATAGAGGGTGCAGTTGATATAATTAGTGAAAGCGAACGTAACGCCGCCGAATTATTCGGGGCGAAGCGGACGCTTTTCTCGTGTTCGGGAAGTACGCTTGCCATATTCGCAATGCTCACGCCGTTTGCGAATAAAAGAATTATTGCAATGAGATATTCCCACCGAAGTCTTATAGACGTTGCAATTCTGCTGAATATCGAAATTGACTGGGTCTATCCCGATGAAGAAATAAGTGACAGAATATTTCCCGAAACAGCCGGAGTATTCGTAACAAGTATAGATTATTACGGGAGAACCTGCGATATTCCAAAAATCGCAGAAATGTGTAAAAAATATAATGTACCGCTGTTAGTCGATAACGCTCACGGGGCTTATTTGGTGTTCACCGACAATCACCCCATAAAACTCGGTGCGGCGATGACCGCCGATTCTGCCCATAAGACACTGCCGGCACTCACATCAGCGGCTTATTTACATATCGCAGATGAGTCTTATATTGAGCAAGCAAAATCGGGACTTGCCCTGTTTTCGACAAGCAGTCCCTCGTATCTTATTCTGAACAGCCTTGATTTATGTAACGCTCATATATTAAATGAAAAAAAACGTGCTTTAACTGCGTTTGAAGCGGTTAGGCAGTTGAAATCACGATTAAGCGGCGATTTTTCTGTGGCGGACAGTGATATGCTACGGGTTACTGTTGACGTAAACGCTTACGGATACAGCGGTTATGACTTTTCGACTGAGCTTCGTAAACGGGGTGTTATTTGCGAAATGAGCGACAGCCAATATGTTATCCTGTTGTTTTCTACAATTACCGAGTATAAAAACACCGAACGGGTTCTCATGGCTATGAATGATATTCCTCGGAGAACGCCCATTATCCCCTCACCGCAGGTCGTGGTAAAACCTCGTGTTGTCATGTCACCGAGACAAGCGTATTTCTCACCGACGGATACAGTCACTATAAATGGCGAAACCCTGCAAATATGCAGGGAGGTTAATGTTTCGATACCGCCGTGTGTCCCGACAATTGTCCCCGGCGAAACGACGAACAATGTACAATGTACAATTGACAATTGACAATTACAGTTGGTTTATTAGTGTTGATATAATATCGGATTTGCTTTTGTCCATCGTTAATGCGGTTTTGAGGTTTTTCACATATCCGGATGAATCGTTGTCACCCAAGCACTTTTGTGCCTCATACATAAAATAACCGAAACGGTGTGACTGCGGCAAAACCCGAATATCGTCCTCATTAAGCAACGCAGGGTTATAAATGTTCGACACGTATATTATTAAGAGTGTGATATAATTGTGATAAAGTGTTGTTTTTTCTTTATCGTTTAACTGCTTTGCGTGAGGCAGAGCGGCTTCCAATGCAGATGTTGCCCAAAAAAGCTCTTTTATGCTTTCTGTGAAGCGTTCAGGGTCAATAAAACCGAGCATGGCTTTGGCATAATCGGGATTTTCGGTTGAAAGATGCCACATCTGTGCCGTGATTTCCTCAAAGTTCATTTTATTAATATATTCTGAAACATCACCGTTATTTTTAACGGCTTGATAGACCAATGCGTTCAGTTCATTGAGATTAACTTGTTCTTTCATAATTAATTATCCTCGTAAAGTAAGGGGCGATGTCTTCATCGCCCCCCACACATCTTTTTTCTGATTAAACGATGAACGGTGCGAGGTCGTTGATTAAATCTCCGCAGTCGTTTGAATGTACTTTCAAAACCAAGTCATTAGTCAAGTCCAAACTGAACAAGCCCATGATAGATTTTGCGTCAACCGCATATCTTCCCGAAATAAGGTCAACATCATATTCATACATCATAACGGTGCTCACAAACGCTTTTACATCGTTAATTGTTGCGATTTTTACTTTTTTTTCTGTCATAATTATCGCCTCCTTTTCATGATTAAATAATAACACAGAATAAAAAAATGTCAAGAGTGTGTTGCAAAATTCTCAATATTAAAGTATAATGTTTATGTAATTTCTTTATATTTGGTCAATATATACAAAAATGTAGGTTGCGATTTATGAATTACGCTATAACTACTTTCGGATGCAAGGTTAATCAATATGAAAGCTCGGGTTTGTCGGAGCTTATGAACCGGCGGGGCTTTTTCGTCACGGACAAGCCGGAGGAGACGGATATTCATATTATCAACTCCTGCACTGTTACCGGGAACAGCGACAGAAAGGTTCGACAGCTTGTTTCCCGAATTAGAAAAAACAATCCCCATACACTAATAATCTTATGCGGGTGTTTCCCAAAAGCGTTCCCCGAAAAAGCGGAATTAATTGGGGCAGACGTGGTTTTCCCCGGGATATGGAAGGGTGAGGATTTGCCTTTCTCACCCCAATTGAACCGTACAAGGGCTTTCCTAAAAATCGAGGACGGCTGCAACCATAGCTGTGCTTACTGCATTATCCCCAAAGCACGTGGTCGTGTAAGAAGTCGCCCCCTCCCCGAAATAATCGCAGAGGCGGAGCAGTTGGTTCGTCACGGGCATAAAGAAATCGTGATAACCGGAATTAACTTAGCGGCATACGGCACAGACACGGGTTCATCATTAGTTCAAGCGGTGGAGGCTGTTTGTAATATTCCCGATATACAACGGGTACGCCTGTCCTCGTTAGAACCGGATTTGATTACTGAACCCGACATTCTGCGATTATCGAAGCTGTCGAAGCTGTGTCCGCATTTCCACTTATCATTGCAAAGCGGGAGCGACACGGTTCTTAAACGAATGAACAGGAACTATAACACTGAGTATTACAGAAATATAGTAAAACTATTCCGTGAACATTTCCCGAATTGTGCGATTACTACCGATATAATCGTCGGTTTTCCCGGAGAAACTGAACAAGAATTCGCCGAAACTCTGGCGTTCGCCGAGGAAATGCAGTTTGCAAAAATCCACAGCTTCGCCTTTTCTAAAAGAGAGGGGACAGCGGCGGCAGAAATGCCTGAACAAGTTTCTAACACAATCAAACGTGAGCGGGTGGCAAGACTGTGCGGGTTAGCCGAACGATTGCGAAGTCGGCATTTCACGGGATTAGTCGGAACGGTTCAAGAGGTTCTTCTCGAAAGTGAAAACACAGGGCATACACGGGATTACACTCCTGTGAAAATCAGCGGAAAATTTAATAAAAACGACATTATAAAAGTAAAAATAGTTAAAGCAACAAAAGAATATTGTAAAGGAGAAATTTAACATGGCTGTTTATCGCATTTTTTCAGAGAAAAAACAAGAGTTAAATTCAGAAACTAAGGTCTTGCAAGAGGAATTATTAACGGCACTCGGTATATACGCAACTCAAATCCGCATTATTAATCGCTTTGACGTTGAGGGGATAACCGAAGAGCAGTTCAAAAAAGCAATCCCCGTTATATTTTCCGACAAAAATTCGGACGAGGTGTATGACCAATTACCCGAATTTGATACAGCTCATGTATGTGCGATTGAGTTTTTACCGGGGCAATACGATGTACGCACCGACAACGCTTCACAAGGGTTAAACACACTTTTCGGGATTGATATGCCTGTTGTAAAATACGCTAAGATATATACATTCAGCGGCATAACCGATGAGGAATTCACCCGAATTAAAAAATACATGATTAACCCCATAGAAACCCGTGAGTGTTCTCTTATCGGCGGTGACACCTCTGCCGCCCCGAATAATCCCGAAAAAATCACCCCGTTAAACGGGTTTAATGAATTATCTGATTCGGGATTGTCTGCTTTTCTGAAAGAACACGGATTAGCGATGGACATTGATGATATTACGTTCTGTCAGAACTATTTCAAAACAGAGAACCGTCAACCCACAATCACCGAAATCCGCATAATTGACACCTATTGGTCTGACCACTGCCGCCACACCACATTCGGCACGGTGATTGACTCTGCGGACATTCAAGCAGATTACATACAAGAAACGTATAACGACTACTTAAAAGACAAGGCGGCTTTGGGGCGTTCGGAGAAACCGATTACGCTTATGGACATTGCGACTACGCCTATGCGTAGGGGGAAAAGTGACGGAACACTCATAAACCTTGACGAAAGCGATGAAATAAACGCCTGCACGGTTAAGGTTAAAGTCGATGTAAATAATCAAGAGCAGGACTGGTTGTTACTGTTCAAGAACGAAACCCACAACCACCCCACCGAAATTGAACCGTTCGGGGGAGCGGCAACCTGCTTAGGCGGTGGAATTCGTGACCCGCTGTCAGGGCGTTCGTGGGTGTATCAAGCAATGCGGATTACGGGGGCGAGTGACCCGCTTCTCCCTGTAGAAAAGACCATAAAAGGCAAGCTGCCTCCTCGGAAAATCACAAAAACAGCGGCGGCGGGTTATTCTTCTTACGGTAATCAGGTAGGCTTAGCTTCGGGTTTATTATGTGAATTATACCACCCCGGCTACATGGCTAAAAGAATGGAGTTGGGTGCATTAGTCGGTGCGGTAAAAGCGGAGAATGTTGTTCGTATTACCCCTACCCCCGGTGATGCGGTAATCCTCTTAGGCGGACGGACAGGGAGGGACGGTTGCGGAGGAGCGACAGGCTCATCTCGTGAACAGGACGCCGACAGCTTAGCGACATTAGGTGCAGAGGTTCAAAAAGGCACACCGATGATTGGGCGAAAGCTGCAACGCTTGTTCCGCAATCCCGAAGTGTCAAGGTTAATTAAAAAATGCAACGACTTCGGGGCGGGAGGGGTTTCTGTTGCCATAGGTGAGCTTGCCGACGGGTTAGACATAGATTTAAACGCAGTTCCTGTTAAATATGCGGGTTTAAGCGGAACGGAAATAGCAGTTTCAGAATCGCAGGAACGCATGGCAGTCGTAATCGACAAAAGCGATGTTGAAAGGTTTATTTCATTAGCAGACAGGGAAAATCTCGAAGCGAGTGTAGTTGCTCATGTCACCGAGGAAAAACGCATGAAGATGACCTTCAACGACGAGGTAATCTGCGATTTATCAAGGGAATTTCTTAATTCAAACGGTGCAGTAAAGCACACTACCGTGTCTGTGCCTGTCCCCGAGGTCAGCTATGAGCAGGATTTCAACACCTTAGAAAACATGGCAGGTGACTTAAACATCTGCTCACAGAAAGGTATTTCCTCCCGATTTGATTCAACAGTAGGTGCTAATACGGTTCTAATGCCGTTCAGCGGGAAAACGCAATCCACACCGGTTCAAGCTATGGCGGCGAAATTCCCTGTACTTGACGGCGAAACTAACACAGCCTCAATTATGTCGTGGGGGGGCAATCCGTATATTATGTGTCAGTCACCCTATCACGGAGCGGCACTGTCAGTTTTAGAATCAGTCGCAAGGGTAGTGGCGTCTGGCGGGAGTTATAAGGACTGTTACCTCTCATTCCAAGAATACTTCGAGGCGACGAAAAACAATCCCGCTCGCTGGGGGAAACCGTTTTCGGCGTTATTAGGTGCGTATAAGGCACAAATCGGATTAGGTTTAGCGTCAATCGGAGGAAAGGATTCAATGTCTGGCAGTTACGAGGATATTGACGTTCCCCCCGCATTATTCTCATTTGCGGTGACAACTCAAAAAGCCGACAGAATTATCTCGGCAGAGTTCAAAAAATCCGGTAGACTTTTGCAATATATCGCCCCGAATTATGATAAAAACAATATGCCGATATGGCAGAGCGTTAAGCGGGTGTTCGAGATTATCGAGCGTGAAATCGCCTCCGGTAATGCCGCTTCTGTATGGGCTTTAGGAACAGGCGGAATAGGCGAAGCGGTGTTTAAGATGTCACTCGGTAATCAAGTAGGTGCGGAGTTGGTCAGCGTCCACCCGAACGAGCTGTATACGCAGTGTTACGGTGCGTTTGTGATTGAAGCTGTTACTGAAATTCCGGAAGCACGCAAAATCGGTAAAACCATTGAAGAATTCGTAATCGACTACCGCCCTGACGGCTGGCCGTGGAAAAAGTTCGACTTAACCGAATTAAAAAAGGTTTCCGATGAAAAATTAGAACCGATATTCAAGAACACATTCCCGATTAACGACGTGCCAATTATTGAATACAACTCCCAAAAAACAACTGTCAACTATCAACTATCAACTGTCAATTGTCTAATCCCCGCATTTCCGGGGTCAAACGGGGAGTATGACATGGCACAAGCGTTCAACCGTGCAGGAGGTAAGACGAACATATTCGTGGTGCGGAATCTTACAGGCACGGCAGTGCGTGAGTCGGTTGCAGAATTCGTGAAGCAGGTTAATCAATCGCAAATTATCGCATTACCCGGCGGTTTTTCTTCAGAGGACAATCCCGGCGGTTCGGGGAATTACACTACAGCGTTTTTAAGCAACCCCGAAATTATGCAGGCGATTAACGAATTATTAAAGCGGGATGGGTTAATCCTCGGAATAGGTAATGGGTTCAGTGCGTTACAAAAATTAGGATTGCTTGCGGGAACACTGACATTCAACGAAATCGGGCGGCAGGTGTCACAAATGGCGAACGTCCGAGTCTGCTCGGTTAAGTCTCCGTGGCTGAACAAGTGTAAAGTCGGTGAGGTTTATAATATCCCTGTTTCAAGTGCTGAGGGCAGGTTCACCGCCGATGAAACGGTTATTCAAGGATTAATCGAAAACGGGCAAGTCGCAGGGCAGTTCACCGAATGTAACCCCTTCGGCTCGGCATACGCAATCGAGAGTATTTCCTCGCAAGACGGTAGAATTCTCGGAATGATGGGCCACCCCGAGAGGTATTCACCCGGTTGTTTCAAAAATGTGGACGGGAATAAAGATATGCCGCTGTTTGAAGCCGGCGTGGAATGGTTTAAATAAATAAAAAATCGAGGGTTCGTAAAAATACGAACCCTCGTCGTTTTTTTATTCGTTTTCTATCTGATACACGCCTTTAAATCATCAACCTTGTCTGTTTTCTCCCAAGTGACCCCCAAATCCTCACGCCCCATATGCCCGTAAGCCGCTAACTGACGATAAATCGGTTTACGCAAATCAAGCATTTCAATAATTGCGGCAGGGCGTAAGTCGAACACCTTTTCCACTGCCAATCCGATTGTTACATCGGGGACTGTTCCCGTCCCGAAAGTGTCTATAAGCACCGACACGGGCTGTGCAACTCCGATAGCATAGGCAATCTGAACCTCGCACTTTTTCGCTAAACCGGCTGCTACGATGTTTTTCGCAACGTATCTCGCCGCATAAGCCGCACTTCTGTCAACCTTAGTGGGGTCTTTCCCCGAGAACGCACCGCCCCCGTGTCTGGAATACCCGCCATAGGTATCTACAATAATTTTCCGTCCGGTCAATCCGGAATCGCCCTGCGGCCCGCCTATGACGAACCTGCCCGTCGGATTGACGTAATACTTGGTGTTTTTATCAATTAATTCCGCAGGAATAGTGGTTTTGATAATCTTTTCAATTACCTCCTCACGGATTTGCTCAAGAGTAGCCTCCTGTTTATGCTGGGAGGAGATTACCACTGCGTCAACACGTGCGGGTTTGCCGTCGATATATTCAACAGTGACCTGCGATTTACCGTCGGGTAACAAGAAAGGCAGTTCACCGCTTTTGCGTGATTCGGTGAGGCGTTTCGCCAATTTATGTGCTAATGAAATAGGCATAGGCATAAGCTCGGGCGTTTCGTCACAAGCGAACCCGAACATCATTCCTTGGTCACCTGCACCGGTATCACGAGAGTTCTGCTCCCTACCCTCTAACGCATTATTAACCCCCATAGCAATATCGGGGGACTGCTCGTCAATCGAGGTTAATACTGCACAGGTGTTGCAATCGAACCCGTAAACAGCGTTGTCATAGCCTATATCCTTTATGACATCTCTCACTAAATGGGGAATATCAACATAATGCCCTGTCGTGATTTCTCCCATAACAAGAACCATTCCTGTTGTGGTGCAGGTTTCACACGCAACCCGTGCAGTTGGCTCTTCCTTGAGAAGTGCGTCTAATACCGCATCGGAAATCTGGTCACAAATCTTGTCGGGATGCCCCTCTGTAACGCTTTCGGAGGTAAATAATACTTTTGCCATTTTTATGTAATCCTTTCTTGTTTTCAATATACAAGTATTGTAACATATATTGCATTATTAGTCAAGTAAGCTCTTGTAAAATTAAATTTATATAATTATCTTGACAATTGTAAACAGGCGTTATATAATAATATAATAGATTAATTCAGAGAAAGGACTTTTTGGCATGGCAGTAAAACGGCGAGTGAAGATTATAACTGACTCAGGGTGCGATTTACCTGAGGGTTGGGAGAAGACATACGGCATTGACATTATGAGCTTTGAAATCGACCTTGACGATATTACTTATCGGGAACGCATAGACGTCACATCTAAGGAGTTCTATGCATTAATGAACAATTCCTCATCTATTCCTACCACCAATCAGATTTTGGTTGAGCGGTTTGAGGCAAAGTTCCGCCAGTGCTTGTCCGACGGCGAGCGTGAGGTTCTGATGATTTTAATTAACTCAAAGGGTTCGCAGACATACTCAAACGCACTTGCGGCAAGGAAAAATCTCGAAGACAACGGCGAATTGGGTAGTATGAAGGTTCATATCATCGACAGCAGGACTTATTCGGTAGGGTATGGGTTTGCAATAGTGGAAGCTGTAAAAAAGTTAGACGCAGGTCAAAGTATGGATTTGGTTCTTGATTATCTTGATGACTGGTTCTCCTGTGCAGAGGTGTATATATTACCGTTGAGTCTGAGACATATGAAAAAATCGGGCAGAATTACAGCCGCCGCCGCATTTTTAGGGGAGCTGATGGGTTTAAAACCTGTTATCTCGCTTATTGACGGGGTCAGCGAGGTTCTAAAGAAAGTGCGGGGAGAAAATGCATTATTGGACGAGGCGACTAAAATTATCAAAGCTTCGGCAACTCCGGAAACTCCGTGGTTAGCAGTATGTGCGGACGAACCTGAATTTTATGAAAGATTTGTTAAGCGTATGACGAAAGAGCTGGGTCGCCCTCCCGCAATTGAAGCATATATAGGCGGCGTTGTAGGCTGTAACACAGGTCCCAAGGTGGCGGCAGTGGTTATTAAAGGCAAACACCGCGGACAGATGAAGGTTGATAATTGATAGTTTACAGTTAAATAAAACAGAAAAAGGAGACTTTGAAAATGGCATTACACAAAAAGAACGTGGAGAATTTACAGGTCAGCGGCAAAAGAGTATTGGTTCGGTGCGACTTTAACGTACCCATGAAAGACGGCAGTATCACTAACGATAACAGAATTGTTGCCGCATTGCCGACGATTAAGAAACTAATCGAAAACAGAGCAAAGGTAATCCTCTGCTCACATTTAGGAAAAGTAAAAACCGAGGAAGATAAAGCAAGGCTCACTTTAGCGGCAGTAGCGGTAAGGCTTTCCGAACTGCTCGGCAAAGATGTTGCATTTGCTAAGGACGCAGAGGTTGTCGGTGCGAATGCCCGTTCAGCAGTTGAAAAAATGAACAACGGCGATGTAATTCTGCTTGAGAATACCCGCTTCCGCCCCGAGGAAACCAAAAACGGTGAAGCGTTCAGCAGGGACTTAGCGTCAATCGCCGACGTTTTCGTGAACGACGCATTCGGCTCGGCACACAGGGCTCACTGTTCTACCGTAGGCGTTACCGAGTTTATAGGTGGCGAAACCGCTGTGGGTTATCTCATGAATAAAGAAATCGAATTCTTAGGCAACGCTGTGGAAAGTCCCGAACGTCCGTTCGTGGCTATTCTCGGCGGTGCTAAGGTTGCGGATAAGCTTAATGTAATCGCTAATCTTTTAGAAAAATGTGACACGCTTATTATCGGCGGCGGAATGGCATATACCTTTGCAAAAGCACAGGGGCATGAAGTAGGTAAGTCACTTGTAGACAACGAAAAGCTTGACTATTGCCGTGAAATGATTGCAAAAGCAGAAAAGTTAAATAAAAAGCTGCTTCTTCCCGTGGACACAGCGGTATACGGTTCATTCCCCGACCCGATTGACGCTGAAATAGCTGTTAATTACGTTGACATGGACAAAATACCCGCTGACGTTCTCGGACTCGATATAGGCAAGAAAACCTGTGAAATATTCGCAGAGGCGGTTAAAACCGCAAAAACCGTTGTTTGGAACGGGCCAATGGGCGTGTTTGAGAACCCGGTTCTCGCACAAGGTACAATTGCAGTTGCCAAGGCACTCGCAGAAGCTGATGCAACCACAGTTATCGGCGGCGGTGACTCTGCGGCGGCAGTGGTGCAGTTAGGGTTCGCCGATAAGATGTCGCACATTTCCACAGGCGGCGGTGCATCGTTAGAGTATCTCGAGGGCAAGGGTTTACCCGGCATAGAAGCAATTCAAGAGACTTAACTTGTATTTTTACTGCCATACTGCGTCAAAAATGCTCGGAATACACGCGGTATTCCTGTGCTTTTTTCCTTGTCTTGCAATAAAAATCCTGCGTTAAATTTACTATATAACATGGAGAATACAATGAATAAACAACTTAGAAAAGTAGTAATCGCCGGGAACTGGAAAATGAACAAAACCCGCCCCGAAGCGATTGAATTAATTAACCAAATCAAACCTCTCGCTGATAATGTTTCATGTGAAATTGTTGTCTGCGTGCCTTATACCGCCTTGGAAACAGCAATACAAGCGGTTAAGGGGACTAATATCAAGGTCGGTGCCCAGAACGTGCATTTCGAGAAATCGGGAGCGTTCACAGGGGAAATTTCCGCAGATATGCTCAAAGAATTAGGCGTTGATTATGTAATCATCGGTCACAGCGAACGCCGCCAGTATTTCGGGGAAACCGACACAACAGTGAACAAACGTACCAAAGCGGCGTTACAAGCAGGGTTAATCCCGATTATGTGCGTGGGTGAGTTACTTGAGGAGCGTGAGGCAGATATAACCGAAGAAGTTGTTTCCCGCCAGATTAAATTGGATATGGCAGGATTTACAGCAGATGAGGTTAAAAAGACAGTAATCGCTTACGAGCCGGTATGGGCTATAGGCACAGGTAAAACCGCCACTAACGAACAAGCGGGCGAGGCATGCGGACTTATTCGTAATGTTATCGCAAAGCTGCACGGGAAAGACGTGGCAGACGCTGTAACAATCCAGTATGGCGGTTCGATGAACGCACAAAACGCCGCAGACTTGCTTAAACAGGAGGATGTGGACGGCGGGTTAATCGGCGGTGCATCGCTCAAAGCGGAAGACTTCGGAATAATCATAAAGGCGGCGAATACATGAAACCTATCTTATTAATCGTAATGGACGGTATCGGTTACAGTACAACCGGAGTAGGCGATGCGGTTACGCTCGCAAACACACCTACACTTGATAAATTAATGAAAGAGTGTCCGACAACTCGCTTAAAAGCACACGGCACAGCGGTGGGACTGCCATCCGACGATGACATGGGTAATTCCGAGGTAGGGCATAACGCATTAGGGTGCGGGCAGGTGTATTCGCAAGGTGCGAAGTTAGTCAATGAAGCTATTGAAAGCGGGAAAATGTTCGAGGGTGAGGTCTGGAAAGAAGTAATCAACAATGTCAAGACCAATGATAGTGTACTGCACTTTTTAGGATTACTCTCAGACGGTAACGTCCACTCTAACATAGCACACTTGTTCGACATGCTCAAGCGTGCTAAGGCAGACGGTGCAAAACAAGCAAGGGTTCATATATTATTAGACGGGCGTGATGTTCCGGCGACAAGTGCATTGGAATATGTCGAACAACTCGAAAACGTCCTCGCCGATTTAAATGATGATACCTTCGACGGGAAAATCGCTTCCGGCGGCGGCAGAATGAAGATAACTATGGACAGATACCAAGCCGATTGGGCAATGGTAGAGCGTGGCTGGTTGACCCATGTAAGGGGTGAGGGCAGGACTTTCGGTTCAGCGAAAGAGGCGATTGAGGTTCTGCGTAGCGAGAATGACGGAATTATCGACCAAGACCTACCGCCTTTCGTAATTGATAACACAGGAATTGTTGACAACGACAGTGTAATCCTGTTTAATTTCAGAGGTGACAGGGCTATCGAAATCTCTATGGCTTTTGATAATGAGCGGTTTATGTACTTCGACAGAGGTATGAAACCCGATGTGGTATACGCCGGTATGTTACAGTACGACGGTGACTTAGCTTTACCGAAGCGTTACTTAGTCAACCCGCCCGAAATCACGAATACCTTGTCAGAATTATTAGTCAAGAATAATATTAGGCAATACGCTGTTTCCGAAACACAAAAATTCGGACACGTAACATATTTCTGGAACGGGAACAAAAGCGGTAAATTCTCCGATGAATTGGAAACCTATAAAGAAATCCCATCAGACAAGGTCAGCTTTGACGAACGCCCGTGGATGAAGTCTGCCGATATTACCGATGATTTAATCGAGGTTCTGCGAAGCGGGAAATATGATTTTATCCGCTGTAACTTCCCGAACGGCGACATGGTAGGGCATACAGGAAGCCTCGAAGCGACTATCGTAGGGGTTGAGGCGGTGGACTTAGCATTAACAAGGCTTATAAAAGTCTGCGATGAATGTGATGTTACGCTTATTGTAACCGCAGACCACGGTAACGCCGATGAAATGCTCGAGAAAGACAAGAAAGGCAACTTGGCACTGAGAACCGCACATTCATTGAACCCCGTGCCTTTTATAATCAAAGATACCCAAAAGAGTTACGAGTTGAAACAAGGCGATAATTTCGGACTTGCCAATGTCGCACCCACAATTGCAGAGCTATTCGGGATTGATAAACCCGACTGCTGGGAAGAAAGCTTGTTAAAATAAACATTATATCTTTCAGGAGGAATAAAAGAATATGAACGATTTAAAATGGATTACCTGTCAAGGGCTGAACATGAACCCGTATAACCTGTCAGTTCCCGAAAGGGTGCAGAGCTTCGGGTATGCTTTGGTGTTTGATGAATTCGGCGGAGGTAAGACAGCAAAGGCACAGCTGTGTATTCACGACGTTATAACCGCTGAAAGTAAGCCGAATATCCTGATTATTTGTCCGGAATCGCTTACCCAAAGCTGGTATTCCACCTTGCTTTCAGAACTCGGTGTAGATTTTAAGCTGATTTCCGGCTTAGGTAACACCGTATCGTTCTATTCTGAGGATATATCTAATTTATACATTATTAATGAAGAGCAGTTGGATTCTGCGGGAGCAGGCGGCATAATCGGCGATAAGAAGTTCGTGTGGGATTTAATGATTATCGACGCCAGCCTTTCGGTAGCGGGTGCAGATTGGGAGCTGTATTCCAAAAACTGCGAGAACAAGGCAAAAGGTTTATTAGTTTTTGCTTCGTCACCGTTCCCCTATGATAAAGACCAAACCGACGAGGTCAGAAAAATGGTTAAGGGGTTCTTATACAATGACGCACAAAAAGAGCTTGTTGATGATTTAGTAATCGACGAGAGCATTATCATGTTTAACAAGAATGTGCCGGTTATGCGGTATTACAACACCGTTCGGGGCAAGCGGAATGTCGTTATGCTGGAATACGATATTGACAAGAAAATCGCAACCCCGGGTAACAGAATTGTTGATATTCAAGCGGGCGTGCCGATTTACACCTACGGCGGCAACTTCTTTGAGGAATATAACCATAAGTTAAAAAGCACATATTTAAGACCTTATTATAATGAGGATGACATAAACGCATTAAGAGATGTGGACACTAAATTGGGTGTATTCCTCGATAAATTAAGCGAGGTTCTTAAGAAAACCGGCAATAACATAGTTATTTACTTTACCTGCCAGAACACGCTGAACTATATATCAAAGGTAATTACATCAGTTTATCCGGACATTCCCGTAAGAACACAAACAGGAAGTGCGGTAGACGGTGAGTTCCTTAATCGCTTCTTCAGCGGTGAGGACAGTTCTGACGCCCGTGTAATCCTCGCTACCGACGCAATCGGCGAACGCTATCACGCACTCAAAAAAGCGACACATATTATAAATTATGAATACCCCGGAAACCCCGCAGAATTAGAACGCCGTTTCTTCCGAAGCGGAATGGAAAGCTCCACCCCCGAGGAATTCATCATGTTCAGCGATTATAACGCCATGTTTGACGGCAGAATTCTTGTAAAGGTCATGATGGCAGGGCTGTACAAGTGCTTCAAAAAGCAGATTCCTACACAGAATGTGTTGTTCTGGGTTCCCGAAGCAGAGAAATATCTCGCAGAGGTGTTGACCGACTTGAAGTTCTATTCCGAAAACGCAAAAGGTGCGGCGGCAGACTTCGCCCCGAAGTTCCGTGCGGAATATAACATTCACGATGCGGCACAAGCCAAAACCCCGGAAAAAGCCGCCTCCTGTGCAAAGTATATGTTAGGGCGACTTGTCGGACTGTTTGACATAAACGACATTATGGACTCTGACGACGTTAAGAAACCGGCATTGTTAAAGGCGACTAAGCAGTGTGTAGAATCAATTCGTGACGGGTACATTTATTATGATGACGAAATGAAAACACGCTTAATCAAAAACGAGAACAACCTTGACGCAATCGCACGGGAATACGAGAACAATAAGTTTATAGCAGGGCTGAAATCCTCAGAGGAAGCATTAACAGCCATGACTAAGGAAGAAAAATATCCGTTTATCAGAAACGAAATCGAGCAGCTCCCCGACAGTATGAAAACTCCCGTGCTGTATAACATATGGAAGTATTACAGGTTCAAAAAGGGGATAAAGAAACCGCTCAGAGAGTTCATGGATATGTATAACAAGGGGGTGATTTAATTGGCAAAATTAGTGGAAAAACCGGTAAAAGAACTTATAGGTGACTTTTATCAAGCCCATGCCAATGGCGATACCGAGGGTATGAAGTCCCCTCTCGGCAAATTGCAGAACATGATATTCACGGGTGAGCTTAACAGTGAACCGTTCATCGAGTATTATAATGAGATGTACAGCGGCAGAACTGCCTATAACGCCTTAATCAGCGTGACGGATTATCCGTTCGAGAGTATATTCCGTGAGCTTTTACAGAACGCTTTCGACTGTTATTACGCCACTAAGGACGTTAAGATAATGGTGAATTTCCGTGACAACGACGAAATATCGCTGTCATATAACGAAATCGGCTTCACCATGGAGCAATTCCTGTATTATTTGGCGTTCGGGCGGAACTCGGGCGACAGGAGCAAGGAGGGTCGCTTCGGTGTCGGTGCTAAGAGTGTGTTCATGAACGTGGAATGGCTTTCCATGCGTTCCAACAACTTTAGCTTTAAAATCCAAAACCAAGGCGGCACACTTAATATTCTTGAGCTTAACCTGTTAGGGTCATTGTTCAAAGGCACAGAAATCATTGTAAAGGTTTCAAGCGAGCAATATGCGAGAATCAAGAACAACTTTATGACCTTAGCAGACCAAAAAGGGCAGTTTATTAACCTTGTGGAGCTTTGCTTCGCTTTCAACCGCAAGAAAGTTATGAACCTCCCTGAAGCTAATATTGAAGAACCCGAACGGACATTCAATATCGCAATCATGGAAAAAGGTAAGATTATCACCTTATACAAGATTATTAATAATCAAAAAGAAGATTCCGAAATGCGGACAATCCGGTTCATGCAGAACAACAAAAGCGTGGTTGACTTTATCGCACACGAGCAGGACGGGTTCAGCTATCTTATTCCTTTTGCAGTGGCAAATGCCAAGCGTGCGAGTATCGTAAAGGTATTCTTACAAAAGTATAACTTCTTTTCAACCTATGAGCTTACCGGTTTGATGAAAGCCGATTCAAAGGAAAAGTTCATTGACGAAAAGCTGTCAGCGTTCTTCATAAGCGTGTCAAACGATTATATCACATCGTTCAGAACGGGTATTAAAGCCGATTCAGAACATGTGGTAATCCAGAAAGTTGAAAAAGGCTTAAAAACGCTTATATCGGTATACAGGGAATACTTTGTTCTTGATATGCACCCACTGCCGGAAATCGAGAACAGGTGGCTTCTCCGCCCGAAATCCTACGCTTTTGAGTTTATCAAAAACTTTATCCTAACCTCCCGCATTACCGAAAATCTAAAGAACAGCTTTCAGGAAAGCATATCCATTCAATTCCCGAACGAGCCTGCACCTGTCAGCTATCCTGATTTAAAAGCCTCTGCGTTTTCCGTCACCAAAGGCGGCGTTTCCGAGGAGGAACACGGCAAGGGTGTCGCCTATAAGCAGTATATCTTAGGTGAACGGGATAAGACGTTAGAGCAGCTCACACAATACCCCGAAAAAACGCTTTACCTCGCTTACGAGTGGGAGAATAAAGACGGTGCGGCAGGCAGAGAATTCTATTACGAATTCACTCGCAACAGCGGGAATTATATAATCGAATCAAGGGTCAAACCCGGATTAGCCGATTATAACCTGCATGTCCACTTTAAGAGTGTGGTTGGTCTGCTGTTAGATAAGTTTGTGGGTAAGGACAATCTCATTGAAAATGAGGATGCGTTAGAGGGTGCGTTGTCGTTCTTTGATGAGGCGTTCAACGAGGATTATAAAATCCACATGCGTTACTATCAGTTGTATATTTCCCACCACGATGAACAGCACACCATTGATATTTCCAAGATGAAAGTCGTGAATATCAAAAATGCAATGGAAACACTTATGAGCCGCCGTCACAGGTTCGACACCAACCAAGCGTATAACGAAACCGTGAAAATGGCACTCAACGTGTTTACACAGGGTAAAGACACTATTGCTTTCCTTAAAGAATTGAAAGCACAGGGCGGTCAAGTAACTCTCGCATTAGACATTAATAAAAAGTATCGTTTCTCTGCATACGGAAGCCAGTTCCTAATCCCGGGGAAAACCACCAACGCCCAAATGCTCGAAATCATCGGCGACGTTGGAATGTTAATCGGGGCAGGCATGCTTAACGGGCGTAAGTTCGACTTCCCGTATTCGCCTGTACGGTATTCCTTCGACAAAGAAAAGGTTTATAATGTTCTGAAAAGCGAAACAGTCACGCTTGAGGTTGTCGGCGAAACCTTGTCTAAGCTGTTTATGTGCGACTTAAAAATCGACAGAATTGCACTAATCGGCGAAGATGAGAAAATCTTAGACATCATCGACCCGTGTTCCGCAGTCCCCGATAAATACAAAAAAGAAGTCGATAAGTTGGTTATCCTCAAAGAGGACTATTCCAAGGCAGAGGTTGCCGATATTGTGGAATACCTCATTACCGGCAAAAACGAGGGCAGCTTGGCGAAATCGTTCGTGCGTAATATCGTCCCGAACATCGTTCTTCCCGACCAAATGCCTTATTATAACCGTGCATTGCCGAGCATTAACCAACAGGAATTCGGGTATCTGCGTGCCGAGTGCAAGAAGTTAGTGGAAATCCACGACCAAAAAGCGTATAAGAACTACTTCGCTAAGGACGTTGACTCGAAATTATTCGGTTACGGCGGTTGTTGTCCCGTATGCGGTGTAGAGGCTCAAACGCTTGACAGCTTCACGGTTAAGGAATTCGAGAACGAGATTATCTCACACGATAACAAGGAACAGATATTCAAGTTCACGCTTTATATGTGTGCTAATGACTTTCATGCGGCAGGCGGCTGGGTCATTGAAGACATCAGCATCGGCGGTATGAACCCGTTCTTGTGGTTAGAGGAGATTATCAACGCTGAGGTGATTGCGTCAGAATTCCTGCATTGCAGTATCCGCATGACCTCGCAGGTTTCTTATGACATTCCTGCTAACGATAATGCGATTGTGCGTGATAAGGTGGTTACTACGCCGCCGAGGATTATCGATTTCGTATTAACTCCGCTTATGGCGGCTAAGTGGGTGGAGGATAATATCGCAGAGAAAGCCCCCGATGAAAATAAATCTGTCGAAACAGCAAAAGAAGCACAAAATGAAGAAAAAGTGAATTCTAAGTAAACACACTATGTAGTGGTTGAGAGATTTTAAATTACAATATAGTGAATTCCCCCTAAATAGGGGGAATTTTTTGTGAAACTTGCACAAAAACCAGTCACTTTTTTTTACTATTAAAAGGCTTGTATTTTTTCAAATAGTATAATATAATAGTGGTTACAAAGTGGTAACAAAGTGGTAGGCATGTGGAAAACTATGTTGAAAATGTTTAAATGAGGTTGTTATGACGTATAAGTCAACTCTCGACGACAAAGGTCGCATGAACATTCCCGCAAAGCTCCGTGAGGAGTTCGGCGAGAGCTTTCGTGTTGCCAAAACAATCGGACAACCTTGTTTAACCCTGTATACCGATAACAAATGGAATACTATTATTGAAAAAATAGACAAGCTGTCTTTCATAAAAGCGGCGAAATTTGAGCGTTTCTTAGTCGGCAGCTCAGACGTGATTGAACCGGACAAGCAGGGCAGGGCGTTAATTCCCGCCTCGTTAAGGGAATATGCCGGATTAAAAACAGAAATAGTTATCGTGGGCATGACCGGTCAAGCGGAAATATGGAGCAAGAAAGACTATGACGACCATGAGAAGAAAGACAATATGTCCGAGCTTGAAGCCATTTCCGAGGAGTTCTAACCGAGAACCTCGGTACATATGCCGGCTACGCCGGAGGTTGGAGCAATAATGGACTTCTTACATAAATCTGTACTACTTGAGGAAACAATCGCTTCTCTTAATATAACCCCGGGCGGGTTATATATAGACTGTACCGTTGGAGGCGGCGGGCATAGCTTAAGAATAGCACAGCTCGGCGGCAGATTAATCTGCTTCGACAGGGACAAACAAGCGATTGAAACGGCACAGACTAAATTGCAAGACTACCCTGTGACATTTATAAACGATAATTTCAGTAACATGGGCGACTATGATATAAATGAAGTCGATGGGATTTTAATGGACTTAGGCGTATCATCGTATCAGCTTGACAATGCCGAACGAGGGTTCTCGTTCCACGAAGATGCACCATTAGACATGCGTATGGGCGATGAAGGTATTTCCGCCTACGATATAGTGAATGATACTCCCGAAGACGAGCTGATTGATATATTATTCAAATACGGTGACGAGAAATACGCATTCGGAATAGTCCGAGGAATTGTTAAAGCACGGGAGCTTATGCCAATCAGAACAACAGGTCAGCTTGCCGAAATAATCAGATGTAATGTACCTTTGTCGGTTCGCAATGCCAAGAACCCCTGCAGAAAAACCTTTCAAGCAATCCGAATTGCAGTAAACGATGAACTGGGTTCATTAACAAAAGGGTTGACCGCTGCAACAGAAATCCTTAAATCTGGCGGCAGATTGTCAGTAATCACGTTTCATTCAATTGAAGACAGATTGGTCAAGCAGTATTTCCATAAATTAGCAGAGGGGTGCATCTGCCCCAAGCATTTACCGATATGTGTCTGTAAAAGAGTGTCTGAGGTGATGCACATTACTCGAAAGCCGATTATTCCGTCAGAGAGCGAGTTGGATGAAAACCGAAGAGCGAGAAGTGCAAAACTGCGTGTAATAGAAAAGAGGTAAAAATGTATATTTACGGCAACACCACCAGCATGGCATATGACCTTTCCACATTCGATATGGAGGAAATCGCCGAAAAGAAGAAATCACGCCCCCAATTAAGGGTGGTTCCCCTTTCTAATGCAAGGCACGGAAGCTGGTTCATGCTGTTGATTATGCTCGCTTGCATAGTAGCGACGGCGGCTGTCGTAATATTCGGTAAAGTTCAATTAAATGAAATAAACGCCGCAAATAGTGTGGCTACCGTTCAATTAGAGGAAGCCAACAAAGAAAACGCACGCCTGCAAGCCAAGTTGGACAGCATGGTCACTCCTGCAAAAATCGAGGAATATGCACAAAATGAATTGGGTTTAAGCAGGGTTCAGCGTTCGCAGGAGTATCATTTAAGTGCGAATACCGAAAGAATTATCGAAGTGGCACAGGTTGAAGAGACCGATATGTTCTCAACGATTAACAGTTGGTTTAACGGTATTTTGGAATATTTAGGCTTTGTATAAAATATATTTAAAGGGACAAGAATGAACATGTTATAGCGTGAAGGTTGATGTATGAAACAAATATCACAAGCTCCCGGGAGGGTGATGAAAGTAAAACTATATGCGGTAGTATTCACCGCATTTGTTGTGTTTACGGCATATATCGGTTCAAATTTATTTGAAACAGCCGTGTTAAAATCGGAATACTATCGTGCTAAAGCCAACAATCAACAATTAGACAGCTTTGAAATCAACGCCAACAGAGGTACTATATACGACAGAAACGGCAAAATCTTAGCCAAAAGCACAACCGTGTGGACGGTTATTCTCTCACCCTATGATATAGCAGACAACGAGGACGATGCTGAGGAAATCTGCAAAATGCTTTCAGAAATCCTCGAAGTTGATTATGACAGGCTGATTAAAATATGTGAAAACCCCCACAACCGTTACGAGATTATTAAAAAGCGGGTTGACAAGGAAACCCACGACGAAATCAACCGAATTAAAGCAGAAAAAGGCATAGGCTATCACTCGGTATACTTAGTGGAAGACACCATGCGGACTTATCCCAACAACAGCCTTGCTTCTAACTTAATCGGCTTCACCAGCTATGACCATGTCGGGATTTATGGTGTAGAAGCATATTATGATGACTATCTCCAAGGCAGAAACGGCAGATTAGTCATGCTGACAGACGGCAGAGGCAGGAGCATGGCACGGGGCTATGAGGAGCGTTATAACGCAGTTGACGGCAACAACGTCTACATGACGATTGACACGGTTTTACAGCATTATCTTGAGAAAAACCTTGAAACCATTATCACCCAGCACAATGTCGCAAACAGGGCAACGGGAATTATGATGGACCCCAACACAGGAGCAATCCTTGCAATGGCGACAACAATGGGTTATGACCTTAACTACCCCGCACGTTTGAGTCCGCAGGATATGCTCATGTTAGAACTCACACGCCAAAACCTAATCGCCGATAATATATTGTCAGAAGCGGATATTGAAAAGGAAATCGACAAGTTAGAGGCTGTGTTATGGGAAATCCAGTGGAGGAACAAAGCCATCTCCGAGTTATATTTCCCCGGCTCGGTGTTTAAGGTAATCACCTTAGCCGCCGCCCTTGAGGAAAAGAAAGCCGATTATAACAGCCACTTTTACTGCTCGGGCGGAGTAACCATAGCAGACACCGACATTAACTGCTGGCAAAGCGGCGGACACGGCTCACTTAACTTAATCCAAGCAATAACAAAATCCTGCAACCCCGCATTCATTGACATAGGCAACAGATTAGGAGCGGCACGGTTCAGCGATTATTTTGAAGCGTTCGGCTTCACCCAAAGAACAGGCATAGACCTCCCCGGTGAAACCTACCCGATATACATGGACAGGAACAAGATGGGCCCCGTAGAATTGGCTACATCATCGTTCGGACAGACCAACAAAATCACGGCACTGCAGATGATTACTGCGTATGCGGCATGTGTCAACGGCGGATACCTTGTGACACCGCACGTAGTCGGCAAAATAGTGGACAATGAGGGGAACGTCGTAATGACCAATGAAACACAGGTCAAACGGCAGGTTCTCAGTAATGAAACCTCTCAGCAAATGAAATATATTCTTGAAGAGGTGGTTAAGGCGAACGGCGGTTCAAATGCATACATTTCCGGTTATAAAATCGGCGGAAAAAGCGGAACCAGCCAAAAAATCGACGACTATTCCGATGAGGAAATGCGTTATGTAGCGTCGTTTTGTGCGTTCGCACCGGCGGATAATCCGCAGGTAATCATGTTAGTTATAGTAGACGAGCCAAATCCCGGCGGCGAGCCGTATTACGGTAGTCTTGTAGCTGCTCCGGTAGTTTCTGCGGTGTTTAAGGAATGCTTCAGCTACTTAGAAATCTACCCGCAGTATACCGCAGAGGAACAGGCGGCAATGGACAGAATAGTCCCGTATATCATAGGAATGTCGCCCATAGACGCTACAACAAGGCTTAATACAGAGGGGCTGGAAACACATTTTATCGGCAACGGCACAAAGGTGTTGAAAACAGTTCCGGCGGCAGGACAGACCATTGCAAGAGGCGGAACGGTAACGGTTTATCTTGAGGAACAGGAAAGCATAACCGCACAAGTCCCGAATGTATACGGGTTGACGGTTCAGGAGGCTAATCAAAGGATTGTAGATGCGGGGCTTAATATAAGGCTTTCCGGCGGTGCAGTGAATAATGAAAATGCAGTAGCCTCACTCATGAGTATACAGCCCGGTACAGAGGTAGCAATAGGAACAGTCATAGAAGTGACATTCACGGTAAACGATGAAGTGACAGAGTAACTTATGAAATTATACGATTATGAAGTAACCGGCGTAACCGACGACACCCGCAATGTACAAGAGGGGTGGGCGTTCGTGGCAATAAAGGGCGAAAGCTTTGACGGGCATAACGCCGCACGGGATATGCTTTCAAAGGGTGCGGCAATGGTAATAACTGAGCGGGATTTGGGGCTCGAACGGCAGGTAATCGTTGAAAATACCCGCCTTGCATACGCACAAGCCATGTCTGCTTTTTACAATTACCCTACTTCTAAGCTAAAGCTAATCGCAGTCACAGGAACAAACGGAAAAAGCACAGTTGCCTCACTTATAAAAAGTATATTAGACAGCTTAGGGCATAAAACCGGCTTCATAGGGACGATTAACTACGACACCTGCGGGAAGGTATATAATTCGGTATTGTCCACTCCAAGGCAGAATGAGCTGTATTCACTGTTTGCAGAAATGGTTCAAAACAACGCAGAATACTGTGTAATGGAGGCGTCGTCGCAGGCATTAGCACAGTACAGAATAGCGGGTGAACGGTTCGAGGTGGGTGTATTCACTAACCTAACGCAAGACCACCTCGATTATCACAAAACAATGGAAGCCTACTACCAAGCGAAAAAGTCACTGTTTGATATGTGTGAGAATGCATTAATCTGCATTGACAATAAATACGGTAAAAGACTTGCAAATGAACTCATAATCACCCCGCAAAACAATAACGTATTCACCTACAGCATAAACGAATTAGCCGGCTTTTACGGCGTTAATATAAAGACCGGTGGCGGCGGTGTTTCATACCGGTTAATGGACACATTAACCGAACAATCGTTTCCGATGAACTTCAAAATGCCGGGAATGTTTAATGTTGCGAATTCAATTGCCTCCGTCGCCGTGTGCAGTTTACTTGGCTTTGACACAGGAGAATGTGTCCGTGCATTAGAAAAGTGCGGGGGTGTTCGGGGAAGAAGCGAGGTTATATATAACGGCAAATTCACGGTAATATGCGACTATGCCCACACAGAGGACGCACTTGTAAAAATTTTAACAAGTGCAAGAGAATACGCCGAAAACAGAATAATCTGCCTTTTCGGAGCGGCGGGAGAACGTGATAGTGAAAAACGCCCGATAATGGGTGCGTCAGCGGCAAGATTAGCAGATTATCTGATAATCACATCAGACAATCCGAGATTTGAAGACCCTGCCGCCATAATATCACAGGTGGAGGAAGGCTGTAAAAAGCTGATGACCCCGTATAAGACATTTGTGGACAGGAAAGAGGCGATTGAGTTCGCCTTGTCTGAAGCACAAGAGGGTGACATAGTCTTACTGTGCGGAAAAGGACATGAGGTGTGTCAGGTAATCGGTGACGAAGAGCAACCGTTCGATGAACGTGAAATCGTAAAACAATTAATAATTAATAATTAAAAATTAATAATTATGGTATTTGCGTCCGCAAAGATTTTATCTATAATCAGTCGCCGCAGGCGACACAACCATTATTCATTATTAACTATTTCATTATTAATTACAATCGGAGGTACGACGATTGAACATTTGGACATACGCAGTGACTGCGGCAATCGCCCTAATCATAACAGCCGCAATGGGTTTCCCGTTTATCCCGATACTACGCCGCTTAAAATTCGGGCAGACGATTTTAGATATAGGTCCCGCATGGCATAAGGAAAAAAAGCAGGGAACACCGACAATGGGCGGAATAATGTTCATCATCGGAATAACCGTTGCGTTTATTATAGGCATGTTTATGCTGTGGAAAAATGATAGTATTAACCTTGAACAAAGCGGTTACATGAACTTCTTTAATGCTGTCTCCGGCTTTGTAATGGCACTATGCTTCGCACTCATGGGTTTCCTTGACGATTGGATAAAAGTCCGCAAAAAACGCAATGAGGGACTTTCGGTTAATCAAAAGCTGTTAATGCAGGCGTTGATTGTAGCGGCGTTTTTCACCTCCCGCGTAATTGCGGGTGACACAAGAACAGTTATAAACTTCCCGCTAATCGGTCAATTGGATTTCTGGTACTTCTATTATATAATAATGGGTTTAGGCATAATCTACATTGTCAACGCCGTGAACATTACCGACGGAGTAGACGGCTTGTGCAGCTCGGTAACATTGATTTACTGTGCGACGTTTATGTTCATATGTAACTTTTTAAAACTCAACGAATTGGGATTAATCGCAGTGGCAACGGCAGGGGGCTGTATCGGCTTCCTCATATGGAACTTCCACCCTGCAAAGGTGTTCATGGGGGACACGGGGTCACTTTTCTTGGGCGGAATTGTCTGTGCTGTGGGAATAGGCTCGGGATACGAGGTCGTCATGGTTATAGCGGCGGCAGTGTTCATTTGGGAGGCATTGACAGTTCTGATACAAACAACATATTTCAAAGCAACGGGAGGTAAACGGCTGTTTAAAATGACTCCCATACACCACAGCTTTGAAATGAAAGGCTGGAATGAAATAAAGATAGTGCTTGTCTTTTCATTAATAGCCGCCGTGTTCGGCACGGCGGCAACCCTCCTCATAATCGCCGACTTAGGCTTTAGAATAATATAGGTGAAAAATGGATAATGTAAGGCGAATACCCAATCGTAGGGGTGAATTACGTTCCCCCGCTAAAAAACCAATACAAAAACCCGCTACCCCTGCCGTCCCTAAAACAAAGGAACGGCTGGCTAAGTTTGATATTCCCTTTTTCACAATCACCGCTGTATTGCTTGCGTTCGGGGTAATAATGATGTATTCCGCAAGCTATGCATTTGCATTCCGTGAACATGGTGACGGTAACTTCTTTTTCAGACGGCAGTTACTGTGGATTGCCATAGGTCTGGGTGCAATGATATTCATGTCGTTTGTTGACTATCGAATTCTGCTTAATAAAAAAATCGTGTCCCTCATTGCAATAGTATCACTCGGCTTAATGGTTGCAGTTCGTTTAATGGGAACAACACAGGGCGGTGCGGAACGCTGGCTGAGCTTGTTTGGGATTACGTTCCAGCCCTCAGAAATTCTGAAATTCGCAGTAATTGTGGTGTTCGCCTACTTCGCACATAAACGAGCCGATGTAATTACACAATTCTTCAAGGGATTTATGCCGTTTGCAGTGTTCCTCGGTGTTGCCTGCGGACTGACGGTGCTTCAACCGCACTTATCCGGAACTATTATTATTTTCGGAATAGGACTCACGATGATGATAGTGAGTGGTTGCCGTTTCTGGCATGTATTACTGATGTTTGCGATGGTCATTGTGTCTGCAGTGGTGGTTCTTAATATAATGGAGGCACAGGGGTATACATATTTCGACGACCGTATACTAAGCTGGCGAGACCCCGAAGCCGATGTACAAAACAAAACCTTCCAAACCTATCAGTCGCTTGTCACCATAGGCTCGGGAGGGTGGTTCGGCTCCGGATTAGGTAACTCCATTCAAAAATCCGGCTACCTCCCCGCAACACAAAACGACTTCATTTTCTCGATAGTCTGTGAGGAATTGGGGTTCGTCGGTGCAACACTTGTAATTCTTCTATTCTTGATTTTCGTATTCAGAGGCTTCTATATATCAAGCAACGCTCGTGACCGTTTCGGAATGATGCTCGGTGTCGGAATAACCGTTCAAATCGGTATACAGGCATTATTGAATATCGCCGTTGCCACAAACAGCGTCCCGAACACGGGAATACTTCTGCCGTTTTTCAGCTACGGCGGAACAGCACTGACAATGCAGTTGGCACAAATCGGAATATTATTGAACATATCACGAAAGGCGGCGATAAAATAATTAATAATTAACAATGAATAATTAATAATGAGAATATTTAAATCCGTTGCGAAGCAACACAACCATTATTAATTATTAATTATTAACTATTCATTAATAAAAGCCGGAGGTTTTTTATGAGAGTTCTTCTTGCGGCAGGCGGAACTGCGGGACACATCAACCCCGCATTGGCAATCGCCGATAAAATAATTGAGGTTTTCCCCGAAAGCGACGTTCTCTTCACGGGAACGCCCACAGGCTTGGAGGCGAAGTTGGTCACCCGTGCAGGATATGCGTTTGCCCCGATTAAAACAGCAGGGTTTCAAAGGAAAATCACCCCTAAGAACATCGGCAGAAACGCTAAGGCGGCATACTATTTTGTAACAGCTTCAAAGGCGGCGAAAAAACTGATTGAGGGCTTTAGACCCGACATAGTCATAGGAACAGGCGGTTATGTAACTGCACCGGTTCTCAGAACTGCCGCAAAAATGGGAATAAAAACAGTCACTCACGAAAGCAACTCCCTCCCCGGAATAGCCACCAAAATGCTGTCTAAAACCGCTGACAGGGTGTTTTTAGGAAGTGAGGACGCACTCAAACACCTGTCCTGCCCCGATAAGTGTTTGGTCACGGGTAATCCGCTGAGGAGCATGTTAAATGCCCAAAAGCCCGCTACAAAGCAAGAAGCCCGAGAGGCTTTGAATTTACCGGACGGGATGACAATTCTGTCATTCGGTGGGAGCTTGGGTGCAAATAAAATTACCGAGGCGGTAATAGGACTGTTAAAATGGGAGAATGAGAATGGTAACATTAATCATATTCACGCTTACGGCGGCAACGGTAAGGCTGTTTTTGAAAAACTACTCGCTCAAAACGAAGTAGAGTGTAACCTGAAAAGGACTATATTCACCGAGTACATTCACAATATGTATACCTGTATGGTTGCGGCAGATTTAGTAATATCACGCTCAGGTTCGATGACCCAAACCGAGTTAAAAGCGTTCGGACGGGCTTCAATCCAAATCCCGTGGTCGGGAGCGGCAGAAAACCACCAATACTTTAACGCACTGACAATGAAAGAGGCGGGTGCGGCACTTATAATACAAGACAGCGACATCAACGCCGAAACACTTACTCAAACAGTGGAAAAGCTGTATAACGACAGGATTCGTTTAGCGACAATGGAAACCAACGCCGCAAAGTTAGCCTCACCGAATGCGGCAGGAATAATTTTAAGCGAAATCATTGATTTATTGAAATAACCGCCATTATCACAAAACGCACCAAAAGCATATCATAAAGAATAATTGTTTATTTATGAGGTGCGTGTATGGCGGAACAAAAACTAATTATAGAAGGCGGCAGACGGTTAGAGGGAGAAATAGCCGTTCAAGGGGCGAAAAACTCGGTGCTTCCCCTGCTTGCCGCTGCTGTTTTATGCAAGGGTACTGCAGTTTTACATAATTGTCCGAGGTTAAGCGATGCAGACGCTGCATTAAGAATACTAAACTGCCTTGACTGTAAGTGCTCTCGTGAAATGTCCACAGTCACAGTCAATGCCGAACGCATGACCAGTAACGAGGTCTCCACCCAATTAATGCGGGAAATGCGTTCATCAATATTCTTCCTCGGAGCAATATTAGGCAGAACAGGCTACTGTAAATGGTCAATGCCCGGCGGCTGTGAATTAGGGCCTCGCCCCATTGATTTGCACTTGGGTGCATTAATGAAAATGGGCGTTGATATTAAAGAGGAACACGGTTTCATGCACTGTACAACTCCCAAAGGAATACATGGTGCGAAAATCTCATTAGCGTTCCCGTCCGTCGGAGCAACCGAGAATATCATTCTTGCGGCAGTAACAGCGAAAGGCGAAACCGAAATACATAATGCGGCGAGAGAGCCGGAAATAGTTGACCTGTCGAACTTCCTTAATAAATGCGGTGCAAGGATAAAAGGTGCAGGGAGCGGTGCAATCGTCATCGAGGGTGTGAAAGAACTTACAGGGGCAGAACACAGCGTAATCCCGGACAGAATAGTCACAGCGACATACATGTGCTGTGCGGGTATAACGAGAGGTGAGTTAGTTCTTTCAAAAACGAGCTATCGTGATATGTCAGCGGTGTTCCCGATTTTTGAACAAATGGGCTGCAGCGTGTATACATACGGGGAGGACTGCATCTACATAAACGCCCGCAAGAGCATGAAAGCCCCCGGAAAAATAATTACCCACGTCCACCCCGGCTTCCCGACAGACGCACAGCCGCTGTTTATGGCAATGACAGCCACTCTCCCCGGAACAACGGTATTCGTTGAAAACATATTCGAGAACCGTTTCAGACACGCAAGTGAGCTTAATCGCTTAGGTGCGAGAATAGGTGCAGAGGGCAGAGTAGCGTTCGTTGAAGGAGTAGGACACCTTTCCGGTGCAGAGGTGGAGGCGACCGATTTACGAGGCGGAGCGGCACTTGTCACAGCGGGATTAGCCGCTGAGGGAGTGACAAGAATAGGAAAAATATTCCATATAGACAGAGGTTATGAAAACATAGAGGACGTTCTCAGAAGCGTCGGTGCAAGCATTAAACGCAATTAATAATGAACAATTAATAATTAATAATGGTTGTGTCGCTTTGCGACGAATTTAAATAAAGCTTTGCGTATGCAAACATTAAACGCAATTAATAATGAACAATTAATAA
>Ga0123356_10000233_pt1 | contig 64177 bp, 48 predicted proteins | sample TergutEmb28metaG_2_FD_92546 | JGI IMG/M metagenome (GOLD analysis project Ga0123356, IMG submission 92546) | Embiratermes neotenicus P3 segment gut microbial communities from Petit-Saut dam, French Guiana - Emb289 P3 | ecosystem: Host-associated > Arthropoda: Insects > Digestive system > Gut ...
AACTTTACCAGCTGGTTGTGCTAGAAAAGATCTCTTTACTAGCGTCGTTTCTTGGTAAAGAATACTTTCCTAGGGACGGAGTGTGCGTGTAACTGGCCGAAATCTGGTGCGCAACATCGGAGGGGAGGAAGTCGCCACATTTGTACCCAACCCGCTGCCGCCGTGTGACCCGCCTTTGGAGATGGACTCTAAGCGTGGAGCGCTTCTCGCTCGCGCGGAACACGCCCTGGCGCGTCTCGAGGTCGCAGGCGAGATGGCCCCGTCCATGGACTGGTTCATCTATGCCTTCGTTCGCAAGGAGGCGGTAGTGTCCTCGCAGATCGAGGGAACGCAGGCGACGCTCGTCGATCTCCTAGAGTACGAGGCTGACGCCGACGGCCGTCAGCCCGTCGAAGACGTGCGCGAAGTCTGCAACTACCTCGATGCGCTCAAATATGCACGGAGTCAGCTCGAGAGCCCCAAGGGGCTCCCGCTCTCGATGCGGCTCCTCCACGAAGCGCACCGACGGCTCATGCGCGGCGTGCGGGGCCAGAACAAGCAGCCGGGCGAGATTCGCCGCAGCCAAAACTGGATCGGCGGCACCCGCCCGGGCAACGCCGCGTTCGTGCCGCCGCCACCCAAAGAGGTGCCCGCGCTGCTCGGGGATATGGAGAAATACCTCCACACCGAAGATGCACTACCGCCGCTCGTTCGCGTCGCGCTCGCCCACGTGCAGTTCGAGACCATACACCCCTACCTCGATGGCAACGGCCGGATTGGGCGGCTGCTCATTACTCTGCTCCTGCACCAGTGGAAATTGCTGAAAATGCCGCTGCTGTACCTGAGCCTCTTCTTCAAACGGCACCGCGCCGGGTACTACCAGCTACTCGGCGAGGTCAGAAAGAGCGGCGACTGGGAGGCTTGGACGGAATTCTTCCTCGAGGGAGTCGCCACCATCGCTGACGAGGGGGTCGCCACCGCGCGCGACCTGTTCTCGCTCGTCAGCGCCGATCGCCAGCGCGTGCTCGCCGCCTCAGGCGCATCGGTCATCGCGGTCCGCCTGCTTGAGCAGCTCCCCGTTCATCCCATAGTCACCATCCCGGGCATCGTGAAGCTGCTGCACACGACGAAGCCCACTGCGGGCACTGCCGTTAAGCTCTTGGAGAGCATCGGCGTCCTGGTCGAGACGAGTGGCAAGCGACGAGACCGGACATTCGCGTACAAGCGGTACTTGGAGAGTCTTCGTGCGGGCACCGAGCTCGAGTGACAGCATCTGTCAGGCACCACGTAAAATGGCGGCATGACGAAGATCGCGGTCGAGTGCCAGAGGACATCGCGAAGCTTCTGGAGTTGGCCTGGCGCGGGCTATTGCAACCCGGAACTCAAACGGTCCGGCGAGCAGGCCGCTGATTCCTCTGAAACCCAAATCGTCAGAGCCGATCAAGGCTGCAAACGGGATTTGAGAAACGCGATTACGGCAGGATCGTCAGATCCGCGGATCTGGTCCGGGAATTGTGTTCTCAGCCATTCGACGAGTTCCGGTTTGTAAAATCTATTCTTTTCCACTGCGTCCAGAAAGAAATGAAAGGCGACCGGGCGTCCGCGGCGGGCCAGTTCCTCGGCAGACTCTGTTCGCACGAATACATAGGGAGATTCCAAGACGCTTGCCGTGTCTTACCTCAAGTCTGTTCACGCCAAAGTATTCGGGGTCCTCGGCAAACGGGTACCAAACTTCCAGTGGAGAACCCAGGTCCGCATAAACCCAAATCGGCAGTCCTGTGTAGGCAGGATCCGGCACTCGAATTTGAAACTTCTGAACACCTGAAGACTGAGCGCGAGCGGGAGGCGCAGCGAGCGTCGCTAGTAAAACCATTGCAGGCATGCAGCGCGCGGCAACAGTACCCATATGGTCCCCTCAAACCCCGAGGAATAAATCGTAGCATCCACAGAACAACTTGGATCGGCAGAAATCTGGCCTTCGGACCCTGCGCCGCGGCAAGCGCCTGCGAGCGCACGCAGCGGAATCCCCCTGCAGTGGGTGCCCGCGTGAACCCTGTGCCCGGATGACGAGCATGGCGGACGCGGGACAGGGCCATGACGATCGCTTCCTCTGACGCTTACCATCAAAAGAAGACCGCGGCAAACTCGGACTTCGTCGGGGCTTTCGAGCCAGACTCAGCGGGCAACGCCGGCCGACGACGTCTCGAATCTTTCGAGCAGCATCGGCCCAACCTGCGAGACCGAACCCGCGCCCAGAGTGAGAATCATGTCGCCCGCCTCGGCGGAGGCGATTGCGGTGCGTACCGCATCTTCAAAGGAGCCGGCGTAACGGACCAAGCCGCCGGGGCGAACCCCGGCGCAGGACGGGGATTCCGGATTGCCGGCAATCCTCTGGGCCAGGGCCTCTCCGCTAATCCCATCGATCGGCTGCTCGCTCGCGGGATAAATATCCAGAACCAGCAGGGAATCGGCGTCGGAGAAAGCGGCGGCGAATTCCCTCATGAGGTCGCGGGTGCGGGTGTAGCGATGCGGCTGGAAGATGACGTGGATCCTGCGGTATCCGCACTCGCGGGCGGCGGAGAGAGTCGCGCGGATTTCAGTGGGATGATGTCCGTAGTCGTCGACGACGGCTATGCCGTTGACGGTGCCGCGCAATTGAAACCGGCGGTCGACGCCGCGAAAATTTTCGAGGGCCTCGCGAATCTGCGGCACGGGGATGTCGAGCCCCACACCGGCGGCTATGGCGGCGGTCGCGTTCAGCACGTTGTGCAGGCCGGGAACGTGAAGCTCGAAGCGGCCGAGATCATGGCCGCGATAGAGGACGTGGAACACGTTGGTCGAGGGCGTAGGCAGCGCGTTTGGGGCGGCGGACCACGGCGCTCGAGCGGGTTTCTCCGACTGGCGGGCGTCCCGCAGGCCATTTTCCCATCGGATCTCAAAATCCGAGCCCCGCCTGGCTCCGTAGGTCACGAGTCGTCTCTTCAGTTTTGGCAGAACACGACGCAGGGCCGGATCGTCGCTGCAAGCGACCACGATTCCATAGAAGGGCACGCGGTCCATGAAGTCGAGAAACGCGCGTTTCACGTTCTGCATGCTGCGATAACAGTCCATATGCTCGCGGTCGATGTTGGTCACCACCGCGATGATTGGCGAAAGCTTCAGAAAGGAGCGATCGCTTTCGTCGGCTTCGGCGACCAGATATTGCGAGCGCCCCAGCCGGGCATTCGACCCCATGGCGTCGACCCGCCCGCCGACGACCACGGTGGGATCGAGTCCGCCGGCGGCAAGCACGGCGGCAATCATGGAGGTTGTGGTGGTCTTGCCGTGCATGCCGGCGACGGCGATCCCGTATTTCAGGCGCATCAGCTCGGCGAGCATCTCGGCGCGCTGGATCACCGGAATGTGGAGGCGGCGAGCTTCTTCGACTTCCGGATTTGCCGGTGAAATCGCCGAACTGGTCACGACGACTTCCGCCCCGGCGACGTTTTCCGCCCGGTGTCCCTCGAAAATCCTTGCCCCGAGAGCCTCTAAACGATCGGTCACGGGCGAGCGCCTCAGGTCGGAACCGGAGATCTTGTAGGCGAGATTCAGCAGCACCTCGGCGATGCCGCTCATGCCGATACCGCCGACTCCGACAAAGTGAATTCGCTGAATTTTGGCAAACATACAAAATCTACGGGCCCCTGGCGGGGGAAGCCCCCGGTGGCTAGCGCCTCAAGGCTGCATCTTCGATTCCCGCCACTTCCGCCGCCAACTCCGCAATCTCCTTTGCCGCCTCGGGGTGCGCCAGGGCCCGCGCCCGATCGCCCATGTGTGAAAGCCTCGACGGGTCTTCGAGCAGGGCGCAGCTGGCATCCACCAGCCAGACTTTGTCGAGCCTCGTCTCTTCGACGACCACCGCAGCTTTCGCCTGTTCCATCGCTTCCGCGTTGCGGCGCTGGTGATCGTCAGCCGCATGGGGAAACGGGACGAAAATGGCCGGCTTGCCCGCGGCGGCGACTTCGGCGACCGTGCTGGCGCCGGAGCGGCACAAGATCAAATCGGCGCGCGCGAAAAATGCCGGCATGTTCTCGATGAATTTGTGGACCTCGGCGGCGATTCGGACTTTCGAGTACGCGGCGTGCACTTCATTATAGTCACGCTCACCCGTCTGGTGGATGACGTGAAGGCCTGGCAGCCTGTCCGCCAGTTCCGGCAGGGCCCGCATCATGGCCTGATTGATGGCGCGCGCCCCCTGGCTGCCGCCGAAAACGAGCAGCACCGGCCGGCCGGGAACATAGATCTTTTTGGGGATCTCGAAAAACGCGGGACGCACGGGGACCCCGGTCACCACGGGGTTGCGAAAATGCCCGGCCGTTTGCTCAAAGTGGACGGCGGCTGCCGAAACCAGCCGCGCCACCACCCGGTTGGCAAACCCGGGGACAAGGTTCGGCTCAAACGCGAGAGTGGGAATGTGCTTCCCAATCGCGGCAATCATGGCCGGGCCGGAGGCGTATCCCCCGACCCCGATCACAACATCAGGCTGGAATCGGTTGAGCATCCCCGCCGCCGAAACCACCGCGCGCGGCAGGTCCAGCGCGGTCTTCAGCCGCGTCCGAAGGCTTACCCGGTTCAGAGCGCCCACTTTTACGAATTCGAGCGGAAATCCGGCCGCGGGAACCAGGCGGCTCTCCAGCCCGCGGGCGGTGCCAATGAAGAGGATTTCGGCCTGATACCGCTTCTCTAACTCCTGCGCGATGGCAAGCGCGGGAATGACGTGTCCGCCCGTGCCCCCACCCGCGAGAATGGCTCTCATGACTCGAATATATACAAGTCAATCCGCCAACCTTTGGATCCGCCCCGGCTCGCCACAGCGGGACCTTCCAACGCTCGAAGTGCGGGTGCAACCCGCAAGCACGAGCGAAACCAGAGGCCAGGGTGGTCTGAACGGAAGCGAGTATTATGGGTGGATCGAGCCCTTCCCGCCGATGCAGCAGAATACCGAAGTCCTCGCTCAATGGTCCGAATCCGCTCCCTACTGGGAAAAGTACCGGGACTTGATCGGCGGCATGTTTGCGCCCGTAACTCAGGCCCTCGTCGAAGACGCCGCGCTCACCTCAGGCGACGTGGTCTTGGACGTAGGGACGGGTCCGGGTGAACCAGCCTTGACGATCGCCCGTCTGGCTGGCAAGGTCGTGGGGACCGACCCCGTCCCGGAGATGGTCGAAGCGGCCCGTCGAGAGGGGCACCGCCGGGGACTTCCCAATGCCAGGTTTGAAGTGGCATTCGCCGAGAGCCTGCCCTTTCCCGCCAACTCCTTCGACGCCGTGGTGAGCCGCTTCGGGGTGATGTTTTTCGCCTCTCCGGCGGATGCCTTTCGCGAGTGGTTGCGGGTGCTCAAGCCGGGCGGGAGGATCGGGGCGGCCGTCTGGCATTTCGCCGAGAAAAACCCCTTCCACTCGGTCGTCGCCGAGGTCGTGGGACGGTATATCGACTCGCCTCCGCCGGCCGCGGATTCGCCGGATGCCTTCCGTTTCGCAAGCCCCGGCAAGCTGCAGACTGTTCTTTCAGAAGCCGGCGCAGCGCGGACATCGGAACGAGTGCTGCGGTTTTCGATTCAAGCGCCGATTTCGGTCGAGAAGTTTTGGGCGTTGCGATCGGAAATGTCGGACAAGCTCCGCAGAAAGCTCGCCCTGCTTTCTGAAGCGCAGACCGCGCGGCTGAAAGGCGACGTGATCGACGCCCTCACCGCATACGCCGCCGCGAGCGGGCTCAGTTTTCCCGCCGAGGTCCTCATCGTGAGCGGGCAAAAGGGGCCTTCCTGAGGAATCGAAGGGATCCCATCCATTCTTCTCCCCCGGGGATCGCGCCTCACGCCGACTGTTTCGTGATATTGAGCAACACGCCGATGGAGCCCAGGGTGATGAAAAGCGAGGACCCGCCGTAGGAGACCAGCGGCAGGGGAATGCCCTTGGTCGGCATCAAACCGAGCACGACGCTGATGTTGATGAACGCCTGCACCACCACCATGCTCGTGATTCCCACCGCCAGAAAACGTCCGAACCTGTCTTCGGTGCGGAGCGCCGTGCGAACCCCGCGCCATAAGAACGTCGCAAACAGGAGTACGACGGCCAGGCAGCCGGCCAGGCCCAGCTCCTCGCCGAGAACGGAAAAAATAAAGTCGGTGTGCGGCTCGGGCAGGTAGAACAGTTTCTCCTTGCCTTCCATCAGTCCGACCCCGGTCAACCCGCCGGTTGACACCGCGATGAGCGATTGAATGATGTGGAACCCGCGTCCCTTGGGATCGGAATAGGGGTCCAGAAATGCCAGAATCCGGTCGCGGCGGTAGGCGACGTGAAAGATCAGGAAGTAGAGGGGGAGGAGCGATCCAAGGACGGCGTAGGCAAGGTATTTCATTTCGAGGCCGGCCACAAACAGAATGCAAAGGGTGATTCCCGCAAAGACGATGGCGGTGCCGAGATCGGGTTCAAAAACAATCAGGCCGATAAACACCAGGGTAGGCAGCACGGCCGGCAACAGGGTGGTGCGCCAGTCGTCCATCGACTTGCAGCGGTTCTCGAGAAAAAAGGCCAGAAACAGGATCAGCGCCGGCTTGGCCAGTTCCGAAGGCTGGAAGGAAAAACCGCCGCAGTGGATCCAGCGATGGGTATGGTGCGAGCCGTCGAAAAAGAAGACGGAAATCAGCATCAGCGTGCTCAACCCCAGCAGGGAAAACACCACCGCCGGATGCTTCAGACGCCGATAATCGAGCTGCATGCCGGCCAGCATGGCGAGAAAGCCGGCGATCGCCCATCCCAGTTGCCGGAGCAGGAAGAAATAACCGGAATGATATCGCTCTTTGGCTATCACCGCCGACGCGCTGAACACCATGACCAGGCCGGCGAAGACCAGCAGCAGGGTCACGGCGAACAGCAGGGGATCGACGCTGATGCGCTTCGCCATGCGGTCATTTCACCACGCAGACACCGCGGCCGGGAGGAAACTTCGGTTGGGATTCAGGCGAAGGGGTTACTTTTGTGGTTCGGTGCCGGCCCGGGCTGAACTCGAGCGTGCGGCAAGCTCACGCACGAGCCCCTTGAATGCCTGACCGCGGTGTTCATAGTTCTCGAACTGGTCGAAGCTGGCGCAGGCCGGGGCGAGCAGAACGATGTCTCCCGGTCCTGCGGCGGATGAAGCCCGCTCGAGAGCCGACTCGAGCGTTCCTGCCGGAACGATGCTCACGGTTCCCCGGATCTGCGACTGGATTTTTTCTGCCGCGGCCCCGATTGTATAGACGCACTTCACGCGCTCGCGCAGAAGTCCGGCCAGGGCGGTGTAGTCGCTCCCCTTGTCTTTGCCGCCGAGAATCAGATGGATGTTCCCGGGGAACGACTCGAGCGCCTTGATGGCGGCATCGACGTTGGTGGCTTTCGAGTCGTTGTAGTAGTCGACGCCGCGGATGGTGGCGACGTATTCGAGGCGGTGTTCAACCGCTTTGAAATTTCCTACCGAGTCGCGAATCTTCGGGATCGCGCATCCCATGAGCGCGCCTGCCGACACTGCGGCGAGCGCATTCTCCAGATTGTGCGCGCCCTTGAGCGAAATCTCGGACACGGGCATGACCTCGTGTTCGGCTCCCTTCTGGCGGAAGAGGATCCGGCCCCCGCGCGCGATGGCTCCAGATTCCACCTCGCGCTTGCGGCTGAACCAAACCACGGCCGCCCGAGTGCGGCTCGCGAGCTCCACACAGGTTGCGTCGTCGGCATTGAGCACGGCGAAGTCATCCGGGTTCTGGTTTTCGAAAATCCGGGCTTTGGCGGCAGCGTAGGCGGAAAACGTCCCGTGGCGGTCCAGGTGGTCGGGCGTCACGTTCAACACGACGGCCACCTTGGGGCGAAAGGCGCAGATGGTCTCCAGCTGGAAACTGGAGACTTCGAGCACGACCGCCGTGTCCGGGCCGGCATGGTCCACGAGAGAAATGGCCGGCGTACCGATGTTTCCGCCAACCAGGGTCTTCCATCCCCCCGCCGACAGGATCTGGCCCGTCAGCGTGGTCGTAGTGGTTTTTCCGTTCGATCCGGTGATGGCGACAATGGGACCCTTTAGAAACCGGGCCGCGAGCTCCATTTCTCCGATGACCGGCTGGCCGAGATTTCGCGCCTGGAGAACCGGCGGCGCATCGACCGGCACGCCCGGGCTGACCACGATCAAATCCTGGTCGCCGAAGGTGCGCTCGCCGTGGCCGCCGGTCTCAACCGCGATTCCTTTGTCCAGAAGCAGCGGAATCTGGTCGCGAAGCTGCTCCTCGGATTTTGCGTCCGACACGGTGACGCGCGCGCCGCGTGATTGCAGAAACAGCGCCGAGGCGACGCCGGAGCGGCCTAATCCGACGACCAGCACGCGTTTGCCCGTGAGCTCCATCCCGATGGCCGATTAGGCCAAGATACCCGCCCCCTGCCGCTTTGTCATCTGCGAATGCGGAAAGCGAATGCGGAAAGGAAGAGAACCTAGCACAGAAGATGGGCCAGAGCCTCGAGACTCGGAACTTCGGCCTCAGGGGCGCCGGACGCCGGTCTGAGGGCGCCGGCATTCCGATAAGGCGACCCTCGATTGATCCAGACGGCTGGGATCCCCAGCGCCCGGGCGGGAACTACATCGTGATAAAGGCTCTGTGCCGCATGCAGCCATTGCCCTCGGGCGGGCGCCATACGCTTCAGGGCGAGCCGAAAAATCTCGGGCGAAGGCTTGTAGGCCCGGGCCTGGGCCGCAGTGATGACGTAGTCGAAATCCACCTCGAGCAGGCGGGAAGTTCGAGAAAACAGATCGTCATCAATGTTCGAGATGATCCCGAGCTGAAACCTGGCCCGGAGGCGGCGAAGAGCGGGCACGGTGTCCGGGAAGGGCTTCCACTCGGCGAGCGAATCGGGAAGGGACCGGGCTTGGCCGTCGGAAGGCTCGAACCCGAATCGCCGGCCGAACTCCTGGACCACCGAGCGCAGAATCTCCTTATAGTCTCGATACCGGCGCAACTCTTCTTCGGCTTCGATCTCGCCGTAGAGACGAAGGATCTCAGCCTCGGAGAGTTCGGTTCCGTGCGCCGAAAGTATCGGGCGAATGGCGCCGAGAATGCCCGTCTCCCAGTCGATGAGAGTGCCGTAGCAGTCGAAGGTGATCACGCGAACATTCGAGAAATCCATAGATGGCTACCGGCGTTTGCCTGCTTCAGGCGGCGGCCGTCGCAGCCGGATGCCGACCACGAAAAGTCAAGAACTTGGCTCACTTCGCTTTCTGCTCTGCGATCCATCTGTCGGTGCGGCTAGAAAGAAGGTCCAGGGGGAGCGCTCCGCCGCTGAGCATCTCATCGTGGAAGCTCCGAAGGTCGAACTTCGCCCCCAGTTCCCGTTGGGCCCGCTCCCGGAGCTCCACAAACTTGAGCTGCCCGAGCTTGTAACTAAGGGCCTGCGCCGGCCAGGCGATATAGCGGTCGGTCTCGGACTGAATGGTGGGTTCGTCGACCGCGCCGGACTTTCGAAAAAATTCAACGACCTCGTCGCGCGTCCAGCCTTTGGCATGGATCCCCGTGTCCACCACCAGACGTACGGAGCGGAAAAGCTCGGAGGAAAGCCGGCCATAATCGGACACGGGGTCTTGATAGAAGCCGACCTCTTTGCCGAGTTGCTCGGCATAGAGCCCCCAGCCTTCGGTATAGGCGGTAAAACCGAGGCCGTGGCGGCGGAACTTTGGCAGACCCTCGAGTTGCTGTTGGACCGATATCTGCATGTGGTGTCCGGGCACGCCCTCGTGATACGCGGTGGCCTCGTCGTCGACGAGAGAGCGTTCGCGAAAATTCGCGGTGGCGACGACTACGCGACCGGCCCGCTTGCCGTCCGGAGTGCCGGGCACGTAATGCGTGGCGGCGGCGGCCTGGAACGGCGGGATGGCTTCGACCGTCACCGGCGATCCGGGGAGAAGATGGAACAGTTCCGGCAGTTTGGGCTGCATCTGGGCGATGGCGCTGCGGAACTGGTCGAGAATCTGGTCGGCGGAGGTCGGCGCATACCTGGGATTCGTCTTGAGCGACGCGCGGAAGGAGGCGAGGTCGGCAAACCCCTGTTTCTTCGCGATGGCGGTCATTTCGGCCTCAATGCGCCCCATTTCCCGCAAACCGAGCTGGTGGATCTCCTCGGCCGTCATGCGCGTGGTGGTCCGCTCGTAGATGTCATTGGTGTAGCGCTTTTGTCCGTCCGGCAGCGAGTCGATGGAGAGGCTGGTCCGGCCCTGAGGAGCATATTCCGTACGCACGAACGCAGCGAACGCCCTGTAGGCGGGGATGACATCGCTCTCGATGGCGCCGGCGATTTCCCCGGTCAGGCGCTTCTGATCGGCAGGGGAAATGTCGGCTGGATATTTCTTCGTCGGCAGGAGAAACGGATCGCTCGCGATGATTCCCTCGCACTGGGCAGGAACCTTCTCGAGAAGGAAGCGGACGGGCATGAGCTTGTCCTTCATTCCCGCGCGAAGAACTTCCGTCGTCTGGGCGAGGACGCGCGGAATCTGGCGCAGGCGCGCGACATAGTCCTCGTAGTGCTTGACCGAGTCGAACGGAACCGCGAGCGGGAGGTCCGCGAGGGCGGTATGGATGCCGCTGGCCTGGTTGACCGGCATCTCGTATTCCTTGAGCTGGAAATCGGCTATGCGCTCGCCGAGGACGCGAATCAGCAAATCGTGCGACAGCTGGTCCTGCTCGGCAAAACCGGCAACCGGAATGGCCTCGAGCCGCTCGAGAAACGCCTGGTCGGTGCGGTTGCGTTCCCGGATCGCCTCCAGGGAGCGGTCTCCGAGCTTGTCGTTGTAGCGATAATCTCCAACCGCGGTGGCGCGCTCGGGAAAGTTGCGCAGGTCCGATTCGTACTGTTCTTCAAAGAGTGCATTCTGCGCGGCGAGCCGCTCGGCGGCCGGTTTGAGGTCGGCGGCGAAAAGCGGAGCCGCTCCGGCAAACAATAAGAGTACCGAAAGCGACTGGAGCATAGGCATGCGTATCCTATCAGAGCCGAAGGGACGGCCGGAACTTCGCCTTTTGTTCCGAACCAGAACGGATGTCAATAGGGCAGGCGGCGGGTTCATGCGGCGAACCCGGATGCGTCCGCTTCTCAACGGTAGCGGGCATCGCCGGGCCCGCCGGCGCCTGGCGCAAGCGTCACCCGCTGAACCCCGTGCGCTAAACCTCGAGACTTATCGCGCCCCGTCGGCAAGGGGGAGCATTCGATCGACGGAAGGCTCGCCGTCGACCGGGCTGGACGGGGACGGACTGGCGGCGGTCTCGCCGGCAGCCGCGGCCCGCACGGCGGCGGTTTCTTCTTCTCTTGCTGTTTCTCTTTCGATTTCTTTTTGCGTCAGAAATTTTCCGGTGTTCAGCAGAGTACGTCCCAGCGAGGGATTGTAGCTGGTCCAGGCGGAGTCGGTTTCCCGCTCGCGCTCGAAATGGGCGCGCATGCTTTCCATCTTCGAGTCCAGATCGTCGAGATAGTGCAGCATCAGCGCCTCGGGAAACATGGGCAGCTTGGGCGACCCGAACTCATATTGGCCGTGATGGCTGATGACGAGGTGCTCAAGCAGCGTCTTGAGGTCTTCCGGGAAGGACGGAATCTGCGAAATTTTCGCTTGCAGCATCTCCAGCTCAATGATCATGTGGCCCAGCAGCTGGCCGCGGCTGGTGTAGGAAAACGACCGGGTGTAGGCGAGCTCGTGAATTTTTCCGATGTCGTGCAGAAAGGCGCCGGTCAACAGGAGATCGCGATCGATCTGGGGATAATTGCGGGCAACGAGATCGCAGGAGCCAACGAGCGAAACCACGTGATCCAGGAGTCCGCCAATACAGGCATGATGCAGACTCTTGGCCGCGGGCGCCCGGCGGTAGGCTTCGGCAATCTGGGCGTCCGACATGAAGGCGCGGACCAGGGTCTTCAGGTGCGGATTCTGAAAGGAGTCGACGTAGGAGGAGAGCGTCCGCCAGAGCTCGTCGATGTCCTTGTCGGTCTTCGGAAGATAGTCCGCGAAGTCGACTTCGGAATCCATGAGCTTGCGCACTTTATGAATCGTCAGTTGAAACCGGTTCTTGTATCGGTTCAGCAGGCCCTTGACCTTCAGAAAATCGTCCTGCTCGAAGGCGTCGAGCGCGTCTTCGACGTTGTCCCACATCTTGGCTTCGATCTGCCCGCCGCGATCGGCAAGAACCAGGGCCAGATAGGGTTCGCCGGATTTTTTGGGTTTGACCTGTTTTGTGGTGACGACGAAGCTGGAGATGATGACTTTGTTCTCAAAGCGGGCGCAATCGGAGAGAAAGAAATCTTTCATAGCAGAAGCGCCCCGAGGCGCGCACCCGTCGACGGTGGCTTGGGGCTGGGGCAAGCTTACCCTAAAGTACGCCCAATTTCTTCTTCTTTTTCTTCAGTTCTTTCGCGCCCGATTCTTTGGCCGAGTTGGTCACGACCGGCTTGGTTTCGTTGGGGCTGGCGCCGGTGTCCACGTAGCCGGGCTTGATGTCGATAAAAGCATCTTCGCGAAGCTTCTTCAGGTAATCGCGCAGCGCCGGCTGCAATTTCTCCATGTAGACGGCTTCCTGAACCTTGGTCTCGATTTCACTCAAAGGAGGGATGCCGGCGGTCTGGTGCTCGACGACCTTCAAAATCACGAAGCCCTGCTTGGTGCGGACGACGTCGGAGACCTCGCCCTTTTTCATGCCGAAGGTCAGATCTTCGAGCTGTTTGGCGAGCTTGCCGCGCTCGAAGAACCCGAGATCGCCGCCCTGCGCGGCGGACGGGCCTTCGGAAGATTTCTTCGCGATGTCGTCAAAATTTCCGCCGCCGCGGATTTGCTTGAGCAGGCCATCGGCCTTCGCCTTGGCGGCATCGAGTTTCTGCGGGTCGTCGCCCGCCTGTTCGGTGGAAACGAGAATTTCGCTCAGCCTGACCATCTCCGGGCGGGAAAGCTCCGCCTTGTGCTGGTCGTAGAATTTTTGCTGCTCCTCCTTCGAGGGGTTGATTCGCGAGCCGACCTCGCGCTGGATCACCTGTTGCGTGATGATCTCGGTGCGCATGTTCTGCTTGAAATCTTCGAAGGAGACGCCCTGGGCCTGCGCGGCTTTTTCGAGGTCCTCCATGCTGTCGAGCTTCATCTGCTTGCGCATGTCGTCGAGCCGCTTGATCAGCTCGGTATCGGCGTTGATGTCGAGGTCTTTGCCTTTTTCAAGCAGGAGTTCGCGGTCGATCAGCCCGCGGAGCACGTCCTTCTGCTGGTCACCGGCCAGCTGGTCGGCGCGGGTAGGGTCCTGCTGCTGGGTCTCCTCTTTGAGCTGCTGCTGTTCGCGTTCGTAGTCGGATTTGGTGATGATCTGGTTATTGACGCGGGCGATAATCTCCTCGACTACCGTATCGGCGGAGAGCGCGAGCGGCACGAGCACGGCGGCGATGGCGAACCGGGAAAGAAATCTCAACATAATGGCTTCCCTGGGCAGGGACTTCGCTGTGTAAACCCTGCTCCGATTGTAACTCGGCCAGGGGCAAGGCGGGGGGCGAATTCCCCGATTTTTGTGAGGGATGCGGCCGAGGCACCGTTGCCGGCCGGGTTCGGCATCCTATAATGCACGTCTACAAACCTATGAGCCATTCCGAGACCCATTGCCCGGCGAAGACGCCCCGGCTGAAGGCGTGGCTGCGGATCGCGGCAGCCACAATCCTGGCGCCCGCCCTGTGTCTTGCGGCCAAAGAGTTCGCCATGCCCAGGACGCAGCCGGCCTACAGCTATCCGGCGCACGATCATCATGCGGGCGAAAACGTTACCGTGGCCGTCGACCCCTACGACACAGCCGCGAAGGCCAATATCTTCCTCGTGAACTATAAACAGCATGAACTGCTGCCCCTCCTGCTCGTTATCAGCAACGACTCCGGCGACCCCATTCAGCTCACCGACATGAAGGCGGAACTGGTGACGGCCGACCGGACCAAGCTCACCCCCGATACCGAAGAGGACATCCTGCGGCGCATTTCCCACCCCAGCGCGTCGGGCAAGCGCTATCCGGTCCCATTCCCCACGCCGAAAGCCAAGGGCGGGGTCAATGCGAAGGAAAGGGACGAAATCCAAAATGCGCAATTTCGGGCCAGGGCGGTCGAGCCGCGCAGTTCGCAGGCGGGCTTCCTGTTCTTTGATGTCTCCGGCATGAGCGATCCGCTGCCCGGCTCGAAGCTCTATCTCACCGGCGTGCGCAATGCCGCCGGCAACGACCTCATGTACTTCGAGGTTCCGCTGGACAAGTATCTGGAGAGCGAAAAAAACCGCTAGCTTGCGCGCTGCGCCCGGCCGCTTGCCGCGGCCGCGCCCTCGCCGGATGCGAGGCGTCTCAACTCGGCTTCCGCAGCACTCACTGCATCCTCAAGCGAACGATGCTGCGTCCAGCGAAGGATCTCCCTCGAGCCCTTGCGCTGAATAATGCAGTGGTAAACCTCGGGCATCAGGCGCTTGTCGCGGCGAAAGTCGGCATAATAGGCCCCCCGTTGAAGGCGCTCATAACTCGCTATATGCGACCGTTTTCGAGCGAGATGGGAAGCAGGCATGGTAAAAACTCGCCCCCTTGGGTGCTGCGCTGGCCCGCCGCATGTCGAGGGCGGTGCTTTCATTCTCTGGCCCCGGATGTCGGAAGGGCCCTTCACCTTGGTCCGTGGCCAGACGCAATTGGTGAGCAAATGATACCGGGTAATTCCCCCGATGGTTCGATCGGGTACATTGGGTAGAAGGCTGAGGACAATCCTGTATAGGTGCTCATCGTCGGCTTCGATGGGTGATCGCCCCTGCAAGGCGCCTGCTTTTTTTTATTTGGCCCGTCGCTGGGACAGGCTCTCGGCTTTTTCCTGCAGCTCCGCCCAGCGGGCATAGAGCGTGTCCAGATTGTCTTGCGCCGCCTCCATTTCAGCTTGAGCGGCAACCAGCTTGGGTCCGTCGCTGGCAATTGCGGGATCTTCCAGCACGGCGCGAGTGTCTTGCAGTCTCTGCTCGGCGTCGGTAATACGCTGTTCAATGCCGGCATATTCGCGCGCTTCGAGGTAGGAGAGCTTCGTCGGTGTTGGTACTGGCGGAGCCGGGGAACCTGGAACGGGCGGCGAGGACGTCATAGCCTCGTTCCGGGCGCGGCTGCGTTCTGCCTGCCAGGATGCCCATTGGCCATAGTCGGCAAAGCTTTCCGCACCGCCGTGACCATCGAGGCCGAGTACGACCGTAGACACTCGATCCAACAGGTAGCGATCATGCGTGACCAGGACGAGAGAACCACGGAATTCGAGCAGGCCCTGTTCGAGGATTTCGAGGGTGGGGATGTCGAGGTCGTTGGTGGGTTCATCGAGCAGAAGAACGTCGGCTGCTTGCAGCATGAGCTGAGCAATCAGCACACGGGCGCGTTCGCCTCCGGAAAGCCGTCCGACAGGTTGGTCCAGTTGTTCGCCGCTGAACAGGAATTTGGCGGCCCACGAGGCGACGTGAATGACGCGGTCCTGATACAGGACCGCGTCGGCTTCGGGAGCGAGGGCGCGGCGCAGGGTCAAGCTCAGGTCGAGCGGGCGACTCTGGTCAAAATACAGCGTGCGCAGCCGGTCGGCGCGTCGAATCTCGCCGCCCGTGGGAGCCACTTGGCCCAGCAGCATGCGCAATAGGGTTGTCTTGCCGCTGCCATTGGCTCCTACTACGCCGACCCGCATCCCGGCGGAGACGATGAAGTTCAGTCTTTCGAACAATGTGCGGTTGCCGATTTCGCAAGCGACATCCCGCAGTTCGATCAACCGCTTGGTCTTTCGATCGGTGGCTGAGAAATCAATTTGCGCGGTAGCGCTGCGGGTTCTGGCATTCAAGCCGGCAAGTTCGTTCATCATCTCGCCGGCTTTCTCGATGCGGGCCTTGGATTTTCGTGTACGGGCTTTTGCTCCGCGCCGAAGCCACTCAATTTCGGAGTGGACCAGGTTTTCCAAAGCCTCCTGACGCTTCGATTGAGCGCGAAGGAAGTCTTCTTTTTTCTGCAGGAAGCCGCCGTAGCTTCCCTCGACCCGCAGCAGGCCCTCGGGGTACACCCGGCTAAGCTCTGCCATGCCGGTTGCAATATTTTCGAGAAAGTACCGGTCATGGCTCACCATCACGCAGGCAAACGGCGCCTGGCGCAACACGTCTTCGAGCCATTCGATTCCGGCGAGATCGAGATGATTCGTAGGCTCATCGAGCAATAAGACGTCGGGCGTCTGAACCAGCGCCTCGACGATTGCCAGTCGCTTTTGCCAGCCTCCCGATAATGCGGCGGCCTCCAGTTCGAGATCCTCGAAACCCGCCCGGCCCAACGTCTCTCGAAAGTGGGCGCCTCTTTCGGCGTCGGGCGTCAGGGAGCGTTCGATCGCCCTCTCGACGATGGTCCGGATGCTCGCTCCGGCGACAAATCTCGAATCCTGCTCGACGTAGCTGAGTTGAAGGCGCTTTCGTACCGCGACGCTGCCGCTGTCCGGCTGTTCCGTCCCGGCCAGAATTCGCAGCAGGGTGGATTTTCCGGAGCCGTTAGGGCCGATCAGCCCAATTCGGTCGGCCGCCGAGACCGTAAACGAGACATCCTCGAAAAGTCGTTTCGCGCCAAATGCTTTCGAGATATTTTGGGCGTTGATGATCGGAGGCAACGGCTACGCTCCCCAGCATTTTCGAGGTTATCAAGAAACGCATGCCGGAAGCCACGGAGCCGCCGGCTACCGCTTGCCGCCGCAAAAACAGGCACGTCGCAGAACGAAACTTTGGTCTTATCGGCCGTGAGAATCGTGGTGTGGTCTTGGCGATTGCGTGGTTCCCGCCTGAGGTGCCTGCGCTTCGAGGGGTGAAGAGGGTTTCCCTGCGCTTGCGAGCATTGCCGACGGCTGGTCCGGGATTTGTGTATCCATCAGGTTGATTTGAGTTTTTCACGCCTGGCGCGGATCGCGCGAACCGCTGTCTCGATCCGCCGCGCCCGGGTTTCGGGTTTTTTCGCTTCCTCGATCGCGTCCACGTACTCGCGCTGGTGCGAGTAGCTGAGCTCGCGCCACCGATGCCATGCCGGGTGCGCCGCCTTCAGAGCTCGCAGGAAGTCTGCGGGCGGCTTCACCTCGCGTATGTCGGTGTCGAGATCGAGACGGACTTCCAGCCTCTCACCGCCATCCACGCCGGCAGCCTCGCGGTTGCTGCGGCGCAGCGGAATGCACGGCAGCCCTCCCATCGAAGCAATCGTGCTCCGGTAGGTGTAGCCATTCACTGTGACCTTGACCGGTGCGCGCACTTTGCCAAAGACTGCTTTGGGATCAAACGTGAGGGGCAGGAAGCACATCGGCCCATCGCGAACGACCTTCGTCTCGAAAGTTTTCGTTGCCATGCGGAAACTCCATTTTGGTGCGCCGCTTGATGCCCCGCGCCGCACGGTCTTCCGGGGACGCGAAGAGTATACCTCGTAAGGCTCCCGGCTGCGGCTCGCCGGAAACCAGCGCGGCCCTCTTGCCGTTCGCAGGGAAAGACACCCCGATGACCCATTCCTGATTCACTCCCTGTTGGGTGGCGGTTGAGAATTTGGGATGGACAGAGGGTGAACCGCGGATGGAGGGCAACGATGGGATTCCGTTGAGGCTTCCGATCGAGCACCGGCGCGGTTTGGATCCGCAGGAGCCTCAGGTGGGCTCGGGAGCAGGCACAATCGGCGCCGGAGGCGGCAAGGGCGGCGGCGGAGGATAGAGCACACTGGCCAGCTGCGAATAGCGCGATGCGAAGAAGTAGATGGAGAAGGCGGGAAAGAAGACAATCACGGGCACCGATAACAAGGCCACCGCGTAAAGAATCGCTCCCAGAAGAACGCTGGCCGCGACAATCGCGGCCGTAATCGTGAACACGTTCCAGCTCAGGCCGGCAACCTTGCCTGCCATGACCGTAATGGCCGCCAGGCCGCCGAAGGGAATCAGGAGAATCACGATGGCGAAGACCGCAAGAACGCCGACGAGGAAAGCCGCCGCAATCGCCAGGATCAATTTCATCATCCCGTAGCCGACGTAGCCGCGTTTGTCCGATTGCAGCATGCGCCACAGGCGCCGCCAGCCTTCAAAGGCGGAGATGTTTTCGAGCGCCATCTGCGGCACCACGAAATCCTTTGTGAATACGTGGACCAGCACGGAACCGAGAATCCAGAGCATCAACGCGAAAAACACCGCGAAGCCGGTCAGGATCAAGGGCGCAAGATGCGCGCGCGGGGGGGAGAACCACCCCAGCAGGAACGCGGCCAGCAGCGGAAGCCCCACCAGCACCAGCATCCCCGGGAGGACCACGAGCGTCAGCATAAGCTGGAAGATGAAATATTCGAGCGCCGGCCGCCGCCGCTCGCGCCACATGGGGCCGAGCGCGCAGCGTCTCGCGACCACGCTGTCAAACAAGACGAATCTCATCCTGCTGTTGAGGTAGACGAGAGCCAGCCACACGATGGGGACGGTGATGAGCGCAATCGCGAGCAGGGGAGCGAGCAGCGCCCAGTCGGGAGGCGACGCGGCAACCAGGTGCCGGTGGGCCTCTCCCGACTGCGAGGGGATTCTAATGGAGTTGAGATTGAAGCCGCCGCCGCCCGAACAGCTCTCGCCCGCGAACAGGCCCACGAGAGCCAGCAGCGTCCATTGCGCGAGGCTGAACGGACGAAAGAGCTGCTGTTTTACGTGCTCGATGGCGGGAGTGAGCGAGTCAACCGCCGACAGTGGCACAGAGCACCTCGAGAAAATCGAGTCATTCTATCATCGATCATTCGTACCTCAACGCCTCCACGGGATCCAGCTTGGAGGCCCGCAAGGCCGGCACTAACCCGCTGATCACGCCCACCACCAGCAGCACCAGCGCCGATACCGCCAGGGTGGTCATGGAAATGTGCAGGTGAATGTCCCCCTTGCCCGAATCGTCTTCGTATAAAGGGCCCATGAGCGGCAGGGTGCCGACGGCGGCCGCGACCCCATAGGAGACGAGCACGCCCATGGCCCCGCCGAGCAGCATGATCAGCAGCGTTTCGGCGAGGAACTGGAGCTTGATATAGAGCTTTTTCGCTCCGAGCGCCCGCCGCAAACCAATTTCGCGAATTCTTTCCTCCACCGAGACCAGCATGATGTTCATGACCCCGACGCCGCCGATGCCGAGCGTCAGCGCGCCGATAAAGGTAAGCAACACCTCCAGGCCAATGGTGATGGCGTCAATCACCGGACGGAATTCGTCGCGCCCGAACATCTGGAGCGCCTTGGGATCGGTGGGGGAGAATTGCTGGCGCGTGGCCAGGGCGGAGAGCACCTGCGCCATGGCGCGCTTTTCAAACTGCGGCGCAATGGGCTCGAACACCAGTACGGCGGCGTAGCGCGTGTCCCAGAGACCGCCGGCGGTCGAATAGGGAATCCAGGAAGATTCGTCGTCGCTCGAGAAATAATTGCTCAGCTGAATCTTGCGCGCCATCACCCCGACCACGGTAAAGCGCACGCCGGAGACCAGGACGGTTTCCCCAACCGCCGGCCGGCCGCTGAAAAGCTCCTCGCGCAGCCTGCCCCCGAGAAAAATCACCCGCCGCCGTTCGAGTTCATCTTCCGAGTTGAGCCATCGCCCCTCCGACGGCACCTCATTGCGCATCTCCCCGTACTCGGGACAGACTCCGCGCACCGGGGCGGTGCCAACCAGACGATCCTCATAGGCAATGCCCGGCCTTTTCACGGTTTCGCGGCAGACGTATTTCACCAGCGGCGCGGTGGCCTTGACCATCTCGACATCTTCTTTTTCGAGCACCACTTTCTTGCCGGCGCGCTGGCCGCCGGGCTGTTCGCTGGTCTGCTGCGGCCAGCAGATCACTACGCTCTTGCCGAAGGCGTTGAAGCCGCCAACCAGAATGCTGCGGAAGCTGCTGCCATAGGCAATGAGCAGCGTCACCGTCGCAATTCCCCACACGATGCCGAGCATGGTGAGAAAGCTGCGGGTATAGTTGCGCTTGAGCGCCGTCCAGGCTTCGCGAATGATTTCGGTCAGCATCGGCTTCCCGCTCCCGGCCCCCCTCCCTCAAAGCCACACCTACGCTCTCTCCGGGCTCGCGCAGTCCGGCTCGTTGCTGGAGACATTCGCCTCATCCTCCCGCCTCAAATCGCAGGGCCTCGATGGGATCGACCGAGGCCGCGCGGCGGGCGGGATATAACGCCGAGAGCACGGCAACTCCGCCCAGCATGGCCGAAGCCAGCAATCCCGACGTCCAGGTGGGGATAAGGCCGGCGAAGAAATCCGGCATGGGCAGCAGATCTACCAGCCAGCACAGACCGTAGGCCACTCCCAGGCCCAGGGCGCCGCTGAGGAGCGCAATGATCATCGCCTCGAGGAAAAACTGCTTGAGGATGGCGTCGGCGCGCGCGCCCAACGCTTTGCGCACGCCGATTTCGCGCGTGCGCTCGCGCACGGCCACCATCATCACGTTCATGACTCCGATTCCCCCGAGACCGAGCGTCACCAGCCCGACCGCGCCCAGGAAATACTTCATGCCGTCGGTCATCTGGGCGAAAGCCTTGGCATCCTGGACCGTATCCCAGATGGGACAGGCTTCCTTGTCCGTGGGATCGTAGCCATGCATTTTCGCCAGTGCGGCGCGCACCTCGTGCTTACAGGCCTCGTGGCTTGCGATCGATTTCGGCGTAACCAGCAGCGTGTCGAAAGCGCGGGAATCGCCGGGCGGTTTGTTGGGGAAGTCGCGCTGCATGGCCGAGAAGGGGACGAAGACTTTGTTCACGTCCCAGCCGTCATAGCTCGAATCCTGTTTCTTGCGCGCCATCACGCCGACCACAAGAAACGGGATGTCGTCGAGGTACACGTTATCGCCGATCGGATTGCGTCCTTCCGGGAATAACTGTTTGGCGGCATCGGTGCCCAAAAATGCGACCCGGCGGCCGGCATTTTCATCGTCCCAGTTGTAGAAGCGGCCCTCTCCGGCATCCTCGCTGCGAATGTAGCCGAACTCGGGAAACGATCCGGTGACCAGGAAAGAGGCGTTGTTGTAGTTGCTGTGAACCCGGACATCCTCCTGTTCGAGCTCCGGAATGGCGTATTGGCAATCGGGCGACTGCGACTGAACCGCCGCCACGTCGGCTTCTTCCCAGCGCACAATTTTCCCCGCGCGCGTTCCCCCGGCCTGCAGGCTGGTGCGCCCGTGGAAGACGATCAGGATGTCCTTGCCCAGGTTCCTGGTCTGCTCTTCCTGCCCTTTGCGCAGGCCCTCGCCCGCCGCCACCATGAGCACGATGGAGACAATTCCCCATGCGATGCCGAACATGGTCAGAAACGTGCGCAGCTTGTGCGCCCACAGGGTGCGGAAGACATCGCGGATTAAATCACCGAGGACCATCGTTGGAGGTTCTGCCGCCCCGCGCCCCTGCGGCGAGCGGCGCACTGAATTGGACGCTCCGTCCGGCGGAACGTAAGCCGGCACCGGGCTCCCGCTATGGAATACGAAACTTGCGGGAATTTGTTCCGCGCGGGCGCGCGGGGAAGAAATTTCTGTCCCGGCGCGGCTCGAGCGCCGTCAGAACACCCGGTTTAGCGCCGGGCTCCCGGCTTCGACATTCTCCAGCCAGCGGTCGAATTCGGCGAGCGCCAGCTGGCACTGCATTCTGCGCCTCTGGTCGCGGTCGCGGACCTTCTGGGCCAGGGGAGGCAAGAGGTCAAAGGTAATATTTGCAGGCTGAAATTTCCTGGCATCGGCGTGGGTAATGTAATGCACCAGCGACCCGAGCGCGGTCGCTCGCGGCGGGCCCTCCGGGGTCTCGCCCCGCGCCAGATGCGACGCAAACATTCCGGCCAGCATTCCGGTAGCCATCGACTCGACGTACCCTTCGACGCCGCAAATCTGGCCGGCAAAAAAGACCGCCGGGTGTTCTTTCATGGCGAGCGTCGACCTTAGCAAGGCCGGGGAGTTGATGTAGGTGTTGCGGTGAATCTGCCCGTAGCGCAGAAACCGGGCGTTCTCGAGGCCGGGGATCAGCCGCAGCACCCGCGCCTGCTCGCCGAATTGCAGGTGGTTCTGGAACCCCACCAGGTTGTAGGAGTCCGCTCTCAGGTTTTCCTGGCGCAACTGCACGACCGCATGAGGCGGCCTGCCGGTTCGCGGGTCCTTCAGCCCCACCGGCTTCATGGGTCCGAAACGCAGGGTGTCCCGCCCGCGACGCGCAATCTCCTCGATGGGCAGGCATGCCTCGAAATAATTCAGGTTCTCCCAATCCTTGGCTTCGACCGGCTCCGCCCCGGCCAGCGCGTCGTAAAACCGGTCGTACTCTTCTTTCGACATGGGACAATTGATGTAGTCCGCCGCGCCTTTGTCGTAGCGCGCGGCCAGATACACCTTCGACCTGTCGATCGAATCCGCTTCGACGATGGGGCTGATCGAATCGTAAAAGTAAAGCCGCGTTTCCGGCCCGGCGGTTTCAGGCCCCGGGTCGCGCCGGGCGCCCTCCCCGCAGGTCTCCGGGCAAGCCGGGCCGGCCCGCCGGCTTGCAAGCCGCGCAATTTCCCCGGCCAACCCGTCTGAGGTCAGCGGCCCGGTGGCCAGGACGGTGATCTCGGTTTCATTCACCCGGGTGACTTCTTCCCGCAGGACCTGCACCAGGGGCAGGCTCGAAAGCCTCCCGGTCACACGCCTGGAGAACTCCGTCCGGTCGACGGCCAACGCGTGCCCGGCGGGCACGGCGCATTCTCGAGCGATCTCAATCAGCAGCGATCCCGCGCGCCGCATTTCCTCTTTCAGCAGCCAGGGCGCAGTGTTTTGAGATTCCGACTTCAGCGAATTGGAGCAAACCAGTTCGGCAAAGTCGCCCGTCTGGTGCGCAGGCGTCGAGCGGAGCGGCCTCATCTCGTACAGTTCGACGGCAACGCCGCGCCGCGCACACTGCCATGCGGCCTCCGATCCCGCCAGTCCTGCGCCGATCACTTTGACCTTCTTCATGGGCACTTTGGTTTCGCTCAGCTCCCGTCGGTCCGCCGCCGAGACGGGCCTTGCTCGCGCGAAATTCCGCATGGGGAGTGTCTCCGGCGCCCGCAGACGCCATGCAGTGGGACTGCGCGCGGGAAGCGGAGGATTATTCCGCCCCCTCCGCCACTCGCCGCATGGCTTCGTCGTCGAAGGCTACCACTCGGCGCTCGTCGAGAAATGTCGCCCCCAGGGTCTTGTAGAATTCCACGGCTTCCCGGTTCCAGTCGAGCACTTCCCAGCGCAAGCCGAAGCAGCCTTCCTCGATGGCGAGCCGGGCGACTCCGGCAAGCAGCGCCGTTCCGATCCCCTTCCCGCGAAATTTCTCGAGTACAAACAGGTCCTCGAGGAACAGCGCCGAGCGGCCTCGATAGGTCGAGTAAAAGTGAAAAAACGAGGCGTAGCCCGCCGGTTCATTGTCCCACTCGGCAACGAGGGCGCGGAACTTCGGCTGCGGGCCGAACAAATCGCGCAACAGGTCTTCGCCGGTGGCAAGAACGGCATGCGGCTTCTTCTCATGGCGGGCCAGGCCGCGGATCAATTCGAGGAGCGCAGGAACATCCTCGCGGGTAGCGTGGCGAATTCTCAATCTCAACATAAGACGCAGTCGAAGGTCTCGCCCTCCAGGCCGCCCGGGCGGGCGGTTCTAAATCTTCAGCTCCGCAACCGTGGCTCCCGCGCCGCCCTGGTTCTGCGGCGGTTCGGCGATTCGCTCCACGTGGGGGTGCTTCTCGAGAAACTGGCGCAGCGCCCGGCGCAGAACCCCCATGCCGCTTCCGTGAACGATCCGCACTTGCGGCAGTCCGGCAAGGAAGGCGCGGTCCAGAAACTTTTCCACCTCGCGGGTGGCGTCATCCACCGTATGACCGATTACGTTGATCTCCGCAGGGGCATTCTCCTCGCTGGCGAGCGCGACCGACACTCCCTGGGCGCGCGCCCGCGCCACCGGACTGGCCGAGGCCCGCGCCACGACCTCGGCGATATCCTCGCGGGCAACACGCATCTTCATGGCGCCCACTTCCACCTCGAACGATCGGTCGTCCAGCCGCCGCGCCACCCTCGCGTTCCGACCTACGGACTTCAATTTCACCAGGTCGCCCTCGGCGATGGGGCCGACCAGCCCGGGTTGGGCGTGCGGGTCGTCGAGGTCGGCCCCGCTCAAGTGCGCGACCACCGAGGAGTCAAACTGTTCGCGGAACTCGCGGCGCAGCCTGGCGATGCGCCGTTCGGCGTCTTTCGACGCCCTCTGGGCGCCGGCGCGGGCCTCGAGCTGTTGGACGGCTTCGCGGGCGTGATATTCAAAGTCGCGCAGCAGAGTTTCCAGTTTCTTTTCGAGCTGTCGGATTTTTTCCTGCTGCTCGCGCTTGGCTTCGGCGTCGAGGCGCGCCCGCTCGCGGCGCAATTCCTCCTGCTTCTCGCCAAGCCCGAGGCGTTCGGCTTCGAGTTCCCGCAACTGGCGGTGCAGACGGTCCAGAAACTCGCTCACGTCGCGGGTCGCAGAGCCCAGCCGCGAGCGCGCCGATTCGACGATTTCCGGGTTCAACCCCAGCCGCTCGGCAATGTTGATTCCCGCCGAACGGCCGGGCACGCCGAGCTTCAATTCGTAAGTTGGTTTCAAGGTGGCTTCGTCGAAACCGACGGAGGCGTTCAAGACTCCCGGAGAGTTCGCGCCCATGACCTTGAGCGAGGCGTGATGCGTGGAAATGACGGTGAAGGAGCGCCGGCGGAGGAAGTGTTCGGCGATGGCGACGGCCAGGGCGGCGCCTTCCTCGGGATCGGTCGCAGACCCGAGTTCGTCGAGCAGCACCAGTGAATTCTCGGTGGCCGCGCGGGAGATGAAGTCGATGTTGGTGAGGTGCGCGGAAAACGTGGAAAGGTTCTGCTCGATCGATTGATAGTCGCCGATATCGGCCAGGACCGCGTCAAATACCGGGATTTCCATGCGATCCGCGGGCACGGGAATTCCCGCCTGGGCCATGAGAACCAGCAGCCCGAGCGTTTTCAGCGCAACCGTCTTGCCGCCGGTGTTCGGTCCGGTGATGATGAGCTCGCGGCGCCGGGCGTCGAGTTCGAGGGTGGTTGGAACCACCCGCTGGCTTTTCAGCTTGAGATTTCGTTCGAGCAGGGGATGCCGCGCGTCTTCGAGGATGATTTCCGGGAAACGGGAACGGGCATCCGGGTCCCCGCCCGGGGCCTCGGGAGACCGCGCCCAGCAGGGCGAGACGCACTCGTAGTCCTCGGCGAATTTTGCTTTGGCAAATTGCAGGTCCAGTTCCGCGAGCGTATCGACGGCCAGCGAGATTTCGTCGGCGCGCTCCTCGATGGTTCGAGTCATCTGGACGAGAATGCGGCGCACTTCGGCCTGCTCGTCCTCGAGCAGCCGGACAAGCTCATTGTTCTGCTCGATGGTTTCGAGCGGCTCGACGAAAACCGTTTGCCCGCTCGAGCTCGATCCATGCACCACCCCCTCGACGCGGCGCTTGCGTTCGGCTTTGACGGGAATTACGAAGCGCTCGCCCCGCAGGGTGACCAGCTCCTCCTGCGCTGCGCCCCCTTCGCTCAATCGGCGCAGGTGCGCGGCCAACGACAGCTGGATCTGCCGCCTCTGTTTTTCGACTTCGCGCCGGATCCGGGCGAGCTCCGGGGAGGCGCGGTCGTCGAGCGTGCCGTCAGGGAGGATCTTGTCGCGAAAGAGGCGGAGAAATTCCTCGAAATCCGCTATCCCGCTCGAGAGTTCCCGCACCCGGGGCCAGCCGTTTGCAACCGATTGCGGCGGATGGAGTGCGGTTTTCCGCCACGCGCGAGAGCGTTCGACGGCTCCGATCACGTCGCGAATTTCTCCGGTCTCGAGCATGGCGCCCGCAATGCGCGCCTTGTGAAGCAGGGGTCGAATGTCGGTAAGGCCGGCAAACTCGAAGCTCGCGCCGCGCCGGAATTCACGAATTTCGGCCGCGAGCTGCTGCTGGGTTTCGATCCAGAGGGCGTCCACCGACGGGACCAGCGCGGCAACCCGGCCGCGCCCGAGCTCGGAGGACGCGTAGCCCTCGACCAGCTCGCGCAAAGCATCGAACTCGAGGACGCGGGCGCTCGTGTGCTTCATCTCGCTCACCGCTCTATCTTAGCCGCTCGGTTGGGAACCTGCGCGCTCGCCGCGCCCCGCCTCCTCTCCCCGTTGGTCTCGCCCTGCGGCTCTCCTGCTAGAATTTGCCCATGGCCTTTCCGGCTACCCGCCTGCGACGTCTGCGCCGTACGGGCGCGCTGCGTTCCCTCGTACGAGAGACGCGGCTCAGCCCGGAAAACTTCGTCTACCCGCTCTTTGTCTGCCCCGGGGAAGGCGTACGCCGGGAAGTGCGCTCCATGCCCGGAGTGTTCAACCTGTCGGTGGATGAAGCGGTGAAAGAGGCGCGGGAGGCGAAATCGCTGGGCATCCCCGCCGTCATGCTGTTCGGCCTGCCGGAGAAAAAGGATGACGTCGCAACCGGCGCCTGGGAGGAGAACGGAATTGTGCAGCGCGCGGCCCGCGCCATCAAAAGCGAGCTGGGGGAGCTGGTTCTGCTGGGCGACGTCTGCCTGTGCGAGTACATGTCGCACGGGCACTGCGGCGTGGTCGAACGGTCGCATCCTTTGAAATCCCTGGGGGTGAAATCCCTGGGGGCGGCGGCGCGGAGAGCCGCCGTAGGGGCCGCCGCCGTCCAATCCCAGGAAAAAACCAGGGCCATTGAAGCTGCGGCCGCCGGTGTTCTGCGGGCGACAGAGCCCGAATACGAGATCGTAAACGACGCCACGCTCGAGCTGCTCGAAAAAACCTCCGTCTCGCTCGCGCACGCGGGCATCGACATCATCGCGCCCTCCGACATGATGGATGGGCGCGTGGCGGCGATCCGCAAAGCGCTCGATCAGGCAGGCTTTGAGAACACTCCGATCCTTTCCTATGCCGCCAAGTTTGCTTCCGCTTTTTATGGACCGTTTCGTGAAGCCGCCGATTCCGCCCCGCAATTCGGCGACCGCCGCTCGTATCAGATGGACGGAGCCAATTTTCGCGAAGCCTTGCGCGAAATCGCTCTGGACATCGAGGAGGGCGCGGACATGGTCATGGTCAAGCCCGCGATGCCGTATCTCGACGTGATCCGGGCGGCAGCGGAGCGATTCGATGTGCCCCTCGCCGCCTACCAGGTATCCGGCGAATACGCCATGATCGAGGCGGCGGCGCGAAACCAGTGGATTGACCGCGACCGCGTCATTCTGGAATCGCTCACTTCGATCCGCCGCGCGGGAGCGGGAATCATTCTCACGTACTTCGCCAAAGACGCGGCGAAGATGGCGGGTTGAGCCGGCACGCTCCCGGCTGCGACGCTCCCCTCCACGCCCCTTTGTGCTTCAACCGAAAGTACTCCCACTTCGATCGTTTCCCAACCCAGCTCACCCGGCTCGTCAAACATGCCTGGCACGGCCTTCCGCTCCAGCCTGCCTGACACGGTGATCGGGAACAGAAGGGAGCTCGAGGTAAAACGCCGGTTGCTCGTGTGCAGCGTGGCCAGCGCACGTTGGGCAGCAGGGGCACAGGACCGCGTCAGGGGAGCTTCGACACCGCCGGGATCACCGGATCGCTACCGGCGCGTCCTCCCTCAGCGCCCACACCAGCGCGATGACCCAGCCGATCGCCGTCCAGCCGAGGAGGAAATTCAGGAGCAGGATGATGCCGGCATCGCGTTTGCTCCGTGCGAATGCGATGATTGCGGGAAGAAAGTAGAGGACAAAGCCGAACCCAAAGATCGGCAGAAAGAAGAACGCCAACACGTGCACGGCTACCTCCTGCACCGAATTATACGAGTTGCCTCCTGAACCGGTTCCCCGCCCCGCTCAAATATCCGCCCGCGCGGCCCGCCCACCCCGGCAGCGCACCTGTTTCGAGTACTCTACCGGTCGTAACCCCGTCCCGAGTGGAAAAACCGGCGAGACGATCGAGATGGAGCGAGCACGGGATTCCGGGCCTAGGATTCACCGGTCGTACGGCCGAAGCCTTTGAACCATCCAGGCTCCCGGACGGACTCTTCGTGAAACTTGCGCAGGCGGGCGGCCATGACCCCCGGCCGTCCGAGATAGCCAACCACGCGGCGGGCGTCGTCCCGGTTGACCACCGGCAGGCGGCCGATGTTGTAACGCAGCATCTTCTCCGACGCCTCGTGCAGGCTTTCATCGGGGTAGGTCACCACCAGGTTCTGGCTGCCCGCCTCGAGCACGGTCATCTCGCCCGAAGAATCTCTGTCCAAAGCGCGCATGACATCCCCGCGGGTGATGATGCCGGCAAGCTTCGCTTCCCGGTCCATGACGATCAGTCCCTGGTGGCGGCTGACCTCAGGCTCCCCGCGGGCAATGCGGTCGGCAAGGTCCCTGAGCCTGGAATCGGCGGCGATGGTGGGAAGGTCCGGGTCCATGGTTTCCGCAACCGCGGTCGAGTGCAGAACGTCGGCCTCGTACTCCTGATGGATCCGCAGCCCGCGGCGTGCGAGCTTTTCGGTCATGATCGAGGCGCGGGGCATGAGCAGCATGCCAATTCCGTCGGCGATGACGCTCACCAGCATGAGCGGCAGCACGGAGTTGTAATCACGGGTAATTTCGAAGGCAAAGATGATGAAGGAGAACGTCGCGCGCGAGGCGGCGCCGAACACCGCGCCCATGGCCACCAGGGCAAACGCGCCCGGCGAAAGGTGGGCCGAAGGGACCAGCCGGTTGACGAGCATGGCAAAGGCGCCGCCCATGGCCGCACCCGACATGAACATGGGAGCCAGCAGTCCGCCGGAAGTGCCCGAGCCGAGAGAAATCACCAGAGCGATGGCCTTGGCCATCATCACGACGGCGAGGAGCTTGAGCCCAAGATCGGCATTGAGAATGTCGCCGATGGTGTCGTAGCCGACGCCGAGCACGCGGGGGACGAAATAGCCGATGACGCCCAGTCCCAGGGCGCCGATGGCCGGGCGCCACAGCTCGTCGACAGGAAGTTTTTCAAAGAGGTCTTCGCTCAAGTAGAGCATGCGGGTGATGCCGACCGCGGCCAGCCCGCAGACTGCGCCGAGAAGCAGGTAAAAGGGCAGCGCGCGCGGGATGCCGAAATCCATGGCAGAGACGTGGAACATCGGGCCGGCGCCGAGCAGCTGCATGTGGACCGCGGTGGCGAGAGTGCTGGCGATCACCAGGGGAATGAAGGAGCGGGCCTTGAATTCGAACAGCAGAAGCTCGATGGCAAGAATGACGCCCGCGATGGGCGTGTTGAAGGTCGCCGACATCCCCGCCGCCGCGCCCGATGCCAGCAGCACCTTCCGCTCGGCCGCCGTGGTATGCACGAACTGCCCGACCAGCGAGCCGAAGGCGCCGCCGGTCTGGATGATCGGCCCCTCGGCCCCGAACGGGCCCCCGGTGCCGATGGCAATGGCCGCCGAGATGGGTTTCAGTATGGCCACCCGCGGCTGAATTCGGCTGCGGTTGACGAGCACGGCTTCCATGGCCTCGGGAATACCGTGGCCTTTGATCTTGGGGCTGCCGTATTTCGCCATGAGCCCGACGACGAGCCCGCCCAAGGCGGGCAGGGGAATCACCCACCATCCCAGATGGTGGAACTGGGCGCTGACAAACGTCGCGCTCCAGCGGCCGTAGAAAAAGAGGTTGGTGAATAATCCGATCAGTTTGTAGAGCAGAAAGGCGATCGCTCCCGCCAGCAGCCCGACGCCGGCGGCAAGAGACGAGATCAGGAGCAGGCGAAATTGCGCCGGCTCGAGCGGCCCTTCGGCCGCGGCGGTATTGAATCCGGTGACCGAGAGCCGGGCCTTTTCGTTTTCCGGACCGGCTCCCGTGATTTCCGTGGGTGGCAAGTTGGTTCACCTGCTTTCAAAGTTCAAGGGCGGGCTTTTTTCGACGAGCGGCCCGCCCGCTTGCTGTCCTCGAGCACTCGTCCGAGAGCCTCGATCAAGGCCGGGCCCTTCGACGACAGCTCGGCGCGATGATGAAGCACCAGCTGCTGCAGGAGCTTCTCGCCGGCGGGACTGGGCGAGACGAGAACCTCGCGCCGGTCCTCGGTCGCGCGCCGGCGGCGCACCAGGCCGCTCTGTTCCAGCCGGTCGATGAGTTCGACCGCGCTGTGGTGCTGAATCTCGAGCTGCGCCGCCAGCTCGCCAATGCGCGGCCTCACGCCCGGCGGCAAGCCTTTGAGGGCCAGCAACAACTGATACTGGCGCGGCTCGAGACCGGCATCGCGAACGGCCCGATCGCTGAACGACAGGTAGCGCCGGATCTGATGCCGGAACTCGGCCAGAGACCGGTAGTCGCCAAGCGTCAGGGGCTTGCTCATAGCGGGTGCGAGAGTCGAAAGACGCGCTCGAACAATTATATCGTATCACGACATAGCTGGGGGCCCGAGAGGCGCCCGGGTGGAATGCGCCCTGCCGGCCGTATAGAATCGTCTGTTTCTTTAGGCCGACCGAGGGCCGCCGACAGGAGCACGCTTTGATCCCACGCTACACACGTCCGGAGATGGGGCGCATCTGGAGCGAGGAGAACCGCTTTCGCACCTGGCTGAAAGTGGAGATCGCCGCCACCGAGACCCTGGCCGAGGCAGGAATCGTCCCCCGGGAAGCGGCGAGGAGCATTCGCGAACGCGCCGACTTCCGCCTGGAGAGAATTCACGCGATTGAGGCCGAAGTCCGCCACGACGTAATCGCCTTTACCACCGCGGTCGCCGAGTTCGTGGGCGCGGACTCGCGCTGGTTCCACTACGGACTGACCTCGAACGACGTCGTCGACACCGCGCAGGCGCTCCTGACCCGGGAAGCGTCCACGCTCATCGCGGCCGGTTTAGGGGCGCTTCGGGCCGTGCTCGAACGCCGGGCCTGGGAGTTCAAAGACACTCCCATGGTCGGCCGCACCCACGGCGTACACGCCGAACCGATCACCTTCGGCTTCAAGCTGGCGAACTGGTACGCCGAGGTGGGGCGCAATATCGAGCGCTTTGAGCGCGCCGCCGAGGACATGCGCGTCGGCAAGTTCTCGGGCGCCGTGGGAACGCTCGCTCACCTCAGCCCGGAGCTCGAAGAGAAGATGTGCGCGCGCCTGGGGCTGAGGGCCGCCGCCATTTCCTCGCAGGTGATTCAGCGCGACCGTCACGCCACTTATCTGGCGACGCTCGCCGTCGTCGCGTGCACCCTGGATAAAATCGCCACCGAAATCCGCCACCTGCAGCGCACCGAAGTCCGCGAGGCGGAGGAATATTTCAGCGACAAACAAAAGGGGTCGTCGGCCATGCCGCACAAGCGCAATCCGGTAACCGCCGAGCAGATCAGCGGATTGGCAAGGATTGTGCGGTCGAACGCGCAGGCGGGATTTGAGGACGTCGCCTTGTGGCACGAACGCGATATTTCGCACTCCTCGGTGGAACGGGTGGTCCTGCCCGATTCGACCACCCTCACCGACTACCTGCTGGCCAAGACCGCGAACCTGGTCGACACCCTGTTCGTCTACCCGGAGAGGATGAAAGCCAACCTGGAGAGCACGGGCGGGCTGGTGTTCAGCGGGCAGCTGCTGCTCGACCTGGTGGAGCACGGCGTTCTGCGCGAGGAGGCATACCGGCTGGTGCAGGGCCACGCGATGCGGGCGTGGCAGGAAGGCCTGAACTTTCGCGAGCTGGTCTTGAACGATCCAAACATCACCCGGCGCGTGCCCGCGCCGGTCGTCGAACGGGCATTCGATGCAAGACGCCAGCTGCGCAATCTGGACGCGATCTTTGCCCGCGTCTTCGACAACCGGCGGCCGCCCCCGGCCGCCCGCGCCGCATCTTCCCGTTCCGCCGGCCGCGTCAAGCCCCGTGCCAAGCCCGGTGCCAAGCCCCGTGCCAAAGGAAGATGACCTCTGCCTGTCCGCCGACCGGCCCGGCCGGGCAGAACACGCGGCTGCGCCGCGTCGTCGCCGGGCTCAGAGGCGCTTTACAGACGCCGCTCCGCCCCCGGCGAGGGCCAGGCAAAGGCTTGCCGCAAGCATCGCCAGGGGAAACTCATAGCCGGCCGGGCTGAAGAAGCCGTGGCGGGCGTGCACGACGGCGATGGCCACGACCATGTCGACGGCGTTGAGGGCAGCGGGAATTCGCGTTGCCAGCCCGGTGATCAGCAGGAACCCTCCGACAAACTCGACCAGGATCACGATGGCGGCAGCCAGTACGGGAAGCGGTATTCCGACATGGCCGAACATTCCCGCGACCCCATGGAAACGAAATTTGAAGATCTTTTGGTAGCCGTGCGCGAAGAAGATAATGCCCACGACAATGCGAAGTATGGCGAGCCCCAATGCTTCCGTGTTGCCCATGCCTTCTCCTTTACCAAGCGTGCGACGACGAAGCGCATCACGAAGTGAACGGTTCTATCCAGGGACCCGCGGCGCCCGGCGATCAGCTTGCCGCCGACTCCTTTCTCGCGAGCCGGCCGGCGATGCGTTCTCCCATTTCACGGGTCGAAAGGAAGCTTTGCCCCTCTCGCGCGAGATCGCGGGTGCGCTGGCCTTCGGCGAGCGCCTCGCGAACCGCGGACTCAATCGCCCGGGCTTCGGTCTCGAGTTCGAACGAGTGGCGGAGGAGCATGGCCGCCGACAGAATCGCGCCCAGGGGATTTGCCACTCCAAGGCCGGCGATATCGGGCGCGGAGCCGTGAATCGGCTCATAGAGTCCCACGGCGCCGCCGAGGCTCGCCGAGGGTAGCAGGCCGAGCGATCCGACCACTGCGCCCGCCTGATCGGAAAGAATGTCGCCGAACATGTTTTCCGTAAGAATGACATCGAACTCGCGCGGGCGGGAGACCAGAGCCATGGCCGCCGAATCCACATACATGTGGGAGAGCTCGATGTCGGGGAATTCGGTTCCCACCCGGTTGACCACTTCGCGCCACAACCGGGAGCAATCGAGCACGTTGGCCTTGTCGACGGAGGTGAGCTTTCCGCGGCGGTTGCGCGCCAGTTGAAAAGCCATGCGGGCAATGCGCTCGATTTCCCGCTCGGAGTAGGCCATGGTGTCGACCGCGCGGCGGCGCCCGGATTCGCCGGCCGTCGAGCGTTCGCCAAAATACAGGCCGCCCAGCAGCTCGCGAACGATCAGCACATCGGTTCCGGCGACCACGTTCGCCCGCAGGGGAGAAAAATTCTCGAGACCCTCGAGGCAGATTGCCGGCCGCAGATTGGCGAAGACGCCGAGTTCCTTGCGCAGCCGCAACAGCCCGGCTTCCGGGCGCAGCTTGGCCGGATAGGAATCGAACGCGGGCCCGCCCACCGAGCCGAGCAGCACGGCGCCCGCCGACAGGCAGCTCTTGACCGTATCCGGCGGCAGAGGATCGCGGCTTGCGACCAATCCAGCCCCGCCGACCGGCTTTTCCTCGATCTCGAGTTTGTGATGAAAAGCCTCGGCAACCGCCTGCAATACTCGAATCGCTTCGGCTGTGACCTCGGGGCCGATTCCGTCGCCGGGCAGGGTGGTGATCGCAAGTTGCATCGTGAGCTAGACGATTCTACTAGAAGCTTTGAGAGACGGACCGGGCACTTTCCCGGAAATGGTCCGGCGCATCGGTTCGAGGTCCGGCTTTCGTAGGCCGGGAACCAGGCTTCGGCTAGGCGCGGAGCGCTGTTCTCACACTCCCCAGAGATAATCTTCCTGCTCGGACAGGGTTTCCGAGCCGTGAACCGAGCGCAGTCCCACCACGCTGAAGTCTTCGGGCGCCGCGGGGAGGGATTGGGGGGAAGAGTCTCCGGCCGCCGCCGCCTGGGCCGCCGCTTGTCCGGGCTCCACCTGGCCCGGCGCGGCCGGGCTCTCGGCGCAAGTTTCGCGGATGAGCCGCAGCAGGTGATGGTCGTGGACATGCTTGATCTGGTCGGCGAGAACCACGAACTGCCGGTAGATCTCGTCGAGCGCGCGGCGCTCGAAATGATAACCCAGCTGTTCGCAGCGCAGGCTGAGGGCGTGCCTTCCCGAGTGCTTGCCGAGCACCAGCTTCGAATCGGGGACGCCCACGGACTGCGGCGTCATGATTTCGTAGGTCAGGCGGTTCTTGAGCATTCCGTCCTGATGAATGCCGGCCTCATGGGCAAAGGCGTTGCGGCCGATAATCGCTTTGTTCGGCTGCACCGGGATTCCGGTGATCTCTTCGAGCATCTGGCTGGTCGGATAGAGCTCCTCGGTTTGCACCGCGGTGCAGTAGGGGAAGCGGTCGGTGCGCACCCGCAAGGCCATCACAATTTCTTCGAGCGAGGCGTTGCCGGCGCGCTCGCCGATGCCGTTGATCGTGCACTCCACCTGGCGGGCCCCGCCTGCCACCGCGGCGAGCGAGTTGGCGACCGCCAGTCCCAGGTCGTTGTGACAATGCGCCGAAATCACGACGTTTTCGATCCCCGGGACGCGCTCGCGAAGGTTCCGGATCAGCTCGCCAAACTCGGAGGGCACGGTGTAGCCGACGGTATCGGGAATGTTCAAAGTCGTGGCCCCGGCCTGGATGACGGCTTCGAGCACCTGGAACAGAAATTCAGGCTCGGTGCGGGTCGCGTCCTCGGGAGAGAACTCCACGTCGTCGGCGTAGGTGCGCGCCAATCGGACCGAGTCGGCCGCCTGATCGATGCACTGCGCGCGAGAGATGCGGAGCTTGTGCTGCAAATGAATGTCGGAAGTCGCCAGAAATACGTGCAGGCGCGGGCGCACGGCGGCCTCAAGGGCCCGGGCGGCGCGTTCGAGATCGTGCCGGGCGGCGCGCGCAAGGGCGGCGATCACCGGCCGGGGAACGGCTGCCGCCACCGCCTGAACGGCGGAGAAATCGCCGTCTGAAGCGATGGGAAATCCGGCTTCGATAACATCCACCCCCAGCCGGTCGAGCTGCCGCGCCAGGCGCACTTTTTCCTGGACGTTCATGCTGCAGCCGGGAGACTGCTCGCCGTCCCGTAAACTGGTGTCAAAGATGGTGATCCGCGCGCTTTCCATTCGAGAGAACCCCTGTTTTCTGATGTTAGCTGGCTCGACTTCAAAAGAAAAGCTTATTATTGTTGTCAATACATGCAATAAAGCTAATACAATAATCCCAGCTTATAGTCCTATTACAAAGGCTAATACGGTTCGGAGCCCATGGAAATTTCCCAGCTTGAAGTCTTTCTCGCGGTGGCGCGCGAAGGCGGTTTCTCGCGCGCGGCGGAAAAACTCTACCGCACCCAGTCTGCCGTCAGCCAGGCGGTCCGCAAGCTGGAGACCGAGATCGGCGAGCCCCTGTTTGACCGTTCTACGCGGGATGGCATGCTGACCGATGCCGGCCGGGTCTTGCGCGACTATGCCGAGCGGCTGCTGAACCTGCGGGAAAGCGCGCGCGAAGCGTTAGGCGAACTGCGCGAGCTGCAACAAGGCAAACTGGTCGTCGGGGCCAATGAGTTTACCGCCTTATACCTGTTGCGGGTGCTGGCGGAGTTTCAACGTCTGCATCCGGCGATCCGCATTGTGGTCGAGCGCTCCTTGGGCAGCCGGATTCCCGACGAGGTGCGCCGCCACCACTGCGAATTCGGCGTGCTCACCTACGACCCCGCAGACCCGGAGCTGGCTTCGGTGGTCGTCTATTCCGACGAACTGATTTTTGTGGTTCCGCCCGGGCATCCGCTGGCTCCCGAAGCCAGGGTCAGCATCCGGCAGCTGGGGGCGGAATCGTTTGTGGCCCACAATGTTTCCTCGCCGTATCGCGAAAAGGTCATTCAGGCGTTCGGGAAATACAAGACCCCGCTGCACATGGGGGTCGAACTGCCCACCCTGCAGGCCATCAAGCGATTCGTGGCCATGGGCAACGGGGTGGCGTTCCTGCCGGAAATCAGCGTGGAAGACGAAATCGCCCGCGGGGAACTGGTGCGGATCCCGGTTCAGGAACTGCGCGTGCACCGCCAATTGCGGTTGATCTACCGCAAGTCGGCAGCCGTTTCCCATGCCGGGAGGGCCTTTCTGAAGATTGTCGAGTCGGTGGCCGAGGCCCAGGGCGGGCGGTATCGCTTCGAACGCGCACGATAAGACATCCGCGCGATAAGGTGCGAGCCAAAATTCTCCTCCTTCCTGTAGCATGGAGGATCGAAGCCGGGGTGTACTGTCTTCCTGCTTCGGCGGGCGGTCCGGGCCCGAGGAGGGCCTGCGCCTTGAGCGATCCTTTGCGGCAGAGTCTTCCCAGTTCGCGGCGCCGGTTCGCCGGTTTTTTCTTCCTGGCATTCGCCGTCTCCTTTCTCTGCTTCAGGGCCGGGGCCCAACAGGAGATCACGGTCACGGGCGTGGTCGAGGACTCGACCGGGGCCCGGATTGCGGGGGCCGAGGTGACCCTGACGTCGCCCGGGCAAACCGGGACGGTCCGCACCGATCGCGAAGGCCAGTTTCGTTTCGCGGTGCCCTCCGGCAGCTCGGGGAAGATTCGAGCCTCCGCCGACGGCTTCTCCTCGGCAGAGGAGAGCTGGTCGGCCGCCGAAGGGCTTCAGCTGAAGTTTGTTCTGCGCGGGGCCGGGGAAGGAGAACGCGTTGTGGTCTCCGCGTCGCGCACCGAGATGAAACTGTCGGAAGTTCCCGGCAGCGCCGTCGAGCTTGCCTCCGATGACATCCAGGCCAACCCGGCGCTCACCACCGACGATATGCTGCGGCAAGTTCCGGGATTTTCCCTGTTCCGCCGTTCGAGCAGCCGGGTGGCGAATCCGACCACGCTCGGGGCATCGCTTCGCGGGCTCGGGGGAAGCGGGCCCAGCCGCGCGCTGGTTCTCGAAGACGGCGTACCGCTCGTCGACCCCTTTGGCGGCTGGGTGTATTGGGACCAGGTGCCGCGAGCCGAACTCTCAAGCGTCGAGGTGTTCCGCGGCGGCGAATCGAACCTGTACGGGAGCGACGCGATGGGCGGAGTGGTGCAGTTCGTAACCCGCGTGCCCACGGCCCCGGCGTTTTCGGCCGACCTGTCTTACGGAAGCCAAAACACGCCCGATCTGTCCGCCTGGGCGGGCACAAAGATTGCCCGGTGGGACTTCGAAACGGCCGCGGACATGTCGCGCACCGACGGCTACATTCTGGTGCCGGCTTCCGAGCGCGGCTCGATCGACACCGCCGCCAATTCGCGGCACGCCACGCTCGATGCGGGGCTGGGGTACCAGATTTCGGGCAACGGCCGGGCCTTCGTTCGCGGCAGCTTCTTCGACGAATCGCGCAACAACGGCACTCCGCTTCAAACCAACAGCACTGCGACCGCGTTGGGCGTTGCCGGCATCAGCCGCGACGTGGGCGACCACGATTCCCTGCTGGCGAGGGTCTTCGGCCAGGCAGAGGGGTATGACCAGAGTTTTTCCGCGATCGCACCGGACCGCGCGAGCGAGGCGCTCACCAACCTCCAGCATGTGCCTTCGCAACAGCTCGGGGGAGCCCTGCAGTGGAACCACGTGCTCAAGAACCATTCGCTCATCGGCGGAGCGGACCTCGCCGAAGTCACCGGAACCAGCAATGAGCAGCTTTTCTCTTCCTCGACGGGCGCGCACTTTGCGAACAACATCGCCGGCGGCCGTCAGCGTTCCGCCGGCTTGTTCGGCGAGGACATATTCCGGCTGGGAACGAAGTGGACCATCCTTGCCGGCGCGCGCTGGGACGATTGGACGAATTTTGACGCCAGCAACGTGCGCATCACGCTCGCATCGGCCCAGGCAGCCGGCCAGGTGTTTCCCCGGCGCAATGCGACCTCCTTCAGCCCGCGGCTTTCCGTCATGCGCAACCTGAGGAGCAACCTGGCGGTGTGGGTGTCCGGCAACCGGGCTTTTCGCGCGCCCACGCTCAATGAGCTTTATCGAAGCTTTCGACAGGGCAGCGCCGTGACCAACGCCAACCCCCAGCTCGGCGCCGAACGCCTGACGGGGGCCGAAGCCGGCGCGCGGGCCTCGGCCTTCAACCAGAAGGCCGAATTTCGCGGGACCTTCTTCTGGGCCGACGTCGTAAACCCGGTCACCAATGTCACTCTCTCCACCACGCCCGCCCTGATCACGCGCGAGCGGCAAAACCTCGGCCGCGCCCGCTCGCTCGGAACCGAACTGGATGCGGTTTTGCACGTGACGAGCGCGATCGAATTCTCGAGCGGGTATCAGTTTGTCCACGCCTACGTAGCGGAGTCGAACACCACGCTGACCGGAAAGCTGGTTCCCGAAGTGCCCAAGCACCAGCTGAGTTGGGAAGCCCGGTACTGGGAGCCAAGGCGCATCATGCTCAGTCTCGAGGGCCGCTATTCGAGCTCGCAATGGGATGACGACCTCAACACATTGTTCCTGGGCCGCTACTACGTAATGGACGTATTTGCCGGACGGCAGTTCGCGCCCGGGCTGGTTGCTTACGTGGCCGCGGAGAACGTCCTGAACCAGCGCTACGCCTTCCAGATTTCGCCGCCGGTCGAGCAGCTTGGGGCGCCGTTCCTGGCGCGCATCGGAATTCGCTACGACTTTTCCCGAAAATAGCCGGGGCGGCCCGTGCGGGGACCGTTCGATGGCTTGGTCTTTCCCTTTACCTGGTCTTCGGGCCGGGCTTGCGGCCGAGCAGGGTGTTGGCAAGATCCAGGTAACGTTCGAGGCGCGAAGGCTCTTTCGAGCGCTCGAGCGGGATCAGTCGGGGCCCCTCGTCCCGCGCCGCCTCCGAGGTGGGCGGAAGCCTTTCTACCTGGTCTTTTGCGGAGCCCCTCCGCGTTGTCTTGCGCTTCAACCGGTCTCCTCGTTCCAGGGTTTCACGCCCTTGTCCGGGTCGAAGGTGAGCGAGGCCTGCCAGATCCCGCTCCGGAAAGCGCGCGCCCGGCGGTCGTGCTCTGGTCGAGTCGCGACGGCCAAACTGCGCTTCCGCCGTTCGATAGCTCGCAATCTATGGTTCGCAATTTCCGACTGGAGTTGAACTCGAGCCGGAGGCGGGCCAATCGCTCCCCGCCTCCGGCCGTAGAAAACGTTCGAATTCCTGAAACCTCGCAACCGGACCTTCTCAGACCCCCGCCCTTTCGAGCTTCAACCGGATATTGACGAAGTTGTACGGCGGCCAGGGGCCGGTGTATCTGAATTTCAACCTGGGGCCGTACTTCTTGGCGATCCGGTTCACGGCTTCGTCGAACTCCGGCAGGCGATCGCGCTCCACGAGGAAGGCAGCATTCATGATCATTTTGTCGCCGATCGGCTGATTGTCGCGCGAAACCACGCAAAGTCCGCGCAGCGCTTCGTAGATTTCACGCACGTAGCCGGTGGACCGTTCGCCGAGTGCCCGGTCGATCATGCGGCCCAACTGCATGCGGGCCAGATAGGTGGTTTCGAGGTGCTTGCGGAGGATTTCCTGGTGAAATCTCCGGACCTCCGGATCTTCCCGCTTGAGGTCTTCGATGATCCGGTCGCGGTCCCAGTTCACCTTCAGGCCGAACTCCAGCTTTCCCGACATCTGCTCGAGCACGTCTTTGAGCGACGAGTAAATGCTCCTGAGGACTTCGCGAATGTCGTTGTCGGTGCGGAAGACGGCGCCAAAACTCATGGGGATGACCGTGTAGTCCTTCATGGCCGTCTCGATGACGTGTTCGTGGGCGAGGGCGTTTTCGCGCGTGGGATCGAAAATGTACACCGAGGTGTTGCTGACCACGGCCGCGAGGTCCCGGTAGTTCACCGTGTAGACCGGCTCCTCGGTCCCTCCGATCCCGGTGCGGCCGAAATCGAGCCTGTCCCGCGACTCGACAATGCCATAGACGTAACGGCCGCTTTCCCGCGAAGCGAGGCGGGCGGGGCGCGGCGTATCCTCGAATTGCGCCTCGCCATTGGGTTTCAAGCTCTTGCGCGGTCTGGGCAGCGTCTTGGCAGCCATTCTCTCTGTTTTCGCGGTTCGTCGTGTTGGCGCGGTTGCCGGTTTCCCCGCCGCCCGCCGTGGCTTCAGTCGGCAATCAAGTTCGCGAAACCGGGAAGATGATCTTGAAAATTGTACCCCTTCCGGGGCTGCTCCGGACCTGGATCCTTCCGCTGTGACTCTCGACGACCCCTTTGACGATCCACAGGCCGAGCCCGGTCCCTTTTTCGCCCTTGGTGCTTACGAAGGGCTCAAACATGGTCTTGCGGACTTCGCCGGCAATTCCGGTTCCGCTGTCGGCAACGACCAGGCTGATCGACTCGTAGGTGCCTCGTCTGGATTTCACATGGGCGGTCTTCACCACCAGCGTGCCGCCCTCGGGCATGCTGTCCTCGGCGTTGACCACCAGGTTTGAAAGGAGCTGCCGGAACTGGTCGGCCGATCCTTTCATCGGCACCAGCAGCCCCAGCCGCTTTTCGAGCGTAATGCCGCTCTTTGAAAAGGGACGCGAGTGCAGGGCCAGGGCGTCTTCGACAATCGTGTTCAAATCGAAACTCGCCAGCTGCCCCGCGTTGCGGTAGAGCCCGAGCATCTGCCGCACAATCCGGGTCACTCTCTCGGTTTCGCTTTTCAGGGCCTCATAGATCGGTTGGGAGCCGGGTTCAACTTTGTTCCGCAGCAGAAAAATCGCGTTCTTGATCGCCTCCATGGGATTGTTGATCTCGTGGGCGATTGTGCCGGCCAGCCTGCCGGTTGCGGCAAACTTCTCCATTTCGAGCATCCGGCGTTCCATCTGCAGCTGCTCGAGCTTCTTCCAGGTCGAAAAATCGCGCAGAACGGTCACGGTATAGGCGACCTGGCCGCGCCCGTCGTAAATCTTGCCGGACCGCGCGGCGTACTCCACTTCCGTGCCGCTGGCGGGACTGAAGAGGTGAAGGTTCTTGTTCTGGTGGTCGAGAAAGGAGAACGTAAAGCCGGTCAGATAGACGTCGAGCTTGGCTTCGTTGTTCTGTGCGACCTCGGGATCGGTTGAGATCCCGGGTTCGAGGAGTTCCCTGGCCAGCGGGTCGAGGAGAACGATCCTGGCGGAGTGATCGGCGACGATGATCGGGTCTCCCACATTTTCGATGACCACGTTCAGGCGGTCGCGGTCCTGGCGGACCATCTCCTCGGCGGCGCGCAATTTTTCGAGATTCGTCCGCAGCTCCTGGTCGGCGCGTCGCAGGTCGGTGACATCCCGCATGACGGTCACCGTGCCCGTCCGGGCGCCGTTGAGGTGGGTAGGCGCGCAGACGGCTTCAAACAGGACCTCCTCGCCCTCCATGACATCGACCAGGGTCATATCGCGCGCGCTGTCGCCCCCGCTGACCGTCAAGGAGGACAGCGCGGCGCTGAACAGCAGGTTGTTGAACTCGACCGCGCGGCGGCCGCCTTCGCTCACCCCTTCGGGCACGCGGAAGAAGCGCTCGGCCGCGCGGTTTTGAATGAGCACGCGATGCTGATTGTCGGTCAGGATGACCGGATCCGCCATGCTCTCCATGACGGTGGACATGCGGGAGATGGTGACCTCCATGTCCCGCATACGGTTGTAGTAGTGCTCGGACTTGAAAAGCCGTGCCAGTTGCCGGTTGGCGCGCTCCACCAGGGCCCGGAACTCGCACAGCTCGGCCGGCCCGGTGCCCTTTCCCAGCCGCCCTACCACCACCTGCACGTAGGAGCGCATGCTGCAGACCGCGCAAACCTGCCGCTGAATCTGCAACTTGCCGTTCGCGCCCGAGTTGAGCACGGCGAGGCAGTCCGTGCGCCGCTGGTGCTCGGCCTCCCAGCAGGGGAAAGGGTTGCGGTAAATCATGGGGACCGCATACAGCGCGCCCCTGCGCTTGGTCCCGGGCACGAGGACCGGCTTGAGGTCGCAAAGAGCGGAGACGTAAGGATCGTCGCGCGCCCACAACGAGGTTCGGAATTGCGCGCGCGCGTCGGCATCGCAATGCAGCGACGCCGAAGGCTTGATTTGTCCGGTGTCAAAGTCCAATTCGAGCGCCAGGGCGCCGCGAAAACCGAGGTGGACGATCTCCTCGAGCAGAATGGGAAGAATTTCCTCGGGCCGTTCGGCCGAGACCATCCGCAGGGCGGCCGACTGGTGCGGCGGCCGGCGATCGCGGTGCTCTTCGCGTTTCCGTCTTAGCGCGGGACTGCCCATAGGAACAACCGCTTTCCGCTGCGCCGGGCTCGAGGGCGGCGGGCCGCCGCCGGACGTCAGCCTCTGCGTGCCGCCGCTTTCTTCGGCTGGACACGCGCCACTCTGCGTGGGATCTCCGTTTCGATCCCGGGGACGGCTTCATTCCCCGCTTGCCTCCGGAGAGCCGCGCCCTTCGGTCCTGCCGCGGCGCGGGGGTTCCACTGAGTATCGTTGGTGGCGACCACCGCGCGGGCATCCACCGTCATCAGGTCGATTCCGGCCAGTGAGATGCGCGCCCAGGCGTCGATCACGATGCCTTTGTCGAGGACCCGGTCGAGCACATCGATAACGCTCGACCCGCCTGATACTCGTTCGACAACCATTCGATCCTCTCCCTCGAGAAGCGAGACGGGGCAACGTTCAGCCCCGGGGTAGCCGGCGTCCAACCTCGTTGCGGAACCGTCCGCGCGCAGCCCTCTCGAAAACAGAGCTGCCGGCGGCGTTTTCGCTTGCATGCCTTGCTGTGGCGTCGGCGAAGCGGCTGCGTCTTACCCGGCGCCAGACGCTCGGTTGGGACTTCGGCCGGAGGGCCGATGGCGCCCGCTCGAGCGGACCGTGAGCCAAAAGGCATCGGTGGTCCGCAAGGAACCGGTCGTTCATCGAAGACCGTGGACCGAAGACCGAAAACCCGATCCAGGGTGGCGACCCAGTCCGGGCAACCTCTGGCGCCGGCTTCATGGAGCTCGCTTCTCTCCTCGCCGGCGAGCGCCAACAGCCGTTCTGCGCGCTGATGCTAAATCGACCGGCAATTCGGTGTCAATGATTCGAAGCTGGCTGAAACCGGCAACCGTACGCCGGCCTTGCGTTGCCATTATGATTCTGAGTTGCTGACTCTCGTTGCCTGCGCCACGGGACCTTCCCGCCCGCCGGGCCCGGGCCGCGCGGTTTGCGGTTTCGGCGCCCCCGGGAAAGGCAAAACCCGCAAATTCAGTGGAAGTGGAGGGGGGCCTGTTTCCCCCTGCGGGACGGCTGCTTCGCAGAAAGCGATCTGGGCATTCCGTACTTGGGCTTGACTTCGTGGCAGAGGCCTTCGCAGTAGACCCCGCCTTCGGCCGTTTCGCCCGCGGGCATCGGCGAGTTCAACGCAATCTCGCGTTCGCTTTCCAAATAGGACTCGACGCCCGCGATGAGCTTCTGGTGCTCTTCGGGCGAGAGCCACTTTTTTACGTTCACCAGGTAGTTTTCGAATCGCCGAATGGGATCGCGCCTCTGCCAATATTCAAACAGCGGCTTGGGAACGTAGTCCGCTGCGTCATGGATGGCATGCCCTTTCATGCGCATCATCTTGGCCTCGATCAGCGTGGGCCCTTCGCCGCGGTGCGCCCGCGCGGCGGCCTCGTGGGCCGCATCATAAACCTGGCAGGCGTCGGTCCCGTCGATGATGAGGCCGGCAATTCCATAGGCGATCGCGCGTTCGGCCAGATCTTTGACCCGGTACTGCATCTCCGAGGGGGTCGAATACGCCCACAGATTGCTTTCGACGACGAGGATCAGTCCCAGGTTCTCGACGGCGGCGAAATTGATCCCTTCGTGGGTCACGCCGGTCGATTGCCCCCCGTCCCCGATGTAGGTCATCGCCGCGATCTCCTTGCCTTGCAGGCGCGCGCCCAGCGCAACGCCGGACATCACGGGAATCAGATCGCCGAGCATCGAAATCGGCGAAACGACATTGCGTCGGTCAATGTCGCCGAAATGCGACGTGCCGTCGCGCCCCCGGGTCGGCGAATCGGCTTTGGCCATATACTGCATCATCATGTCGCGCGGTTCGAAGCCGCGCACAAGCAGAGCGCCCTGATTGCGAATCATGGGCGCAAGCCAGTCGTCTTCGGCGAGCGCATAGGCCGATGCGCAGGAACAGGCTTCCTGGCCGAGTCCAAAGTAAACGCCGCCGACGACTTTGCCCTGCTTGTAGAGGTTCTCGAGCGCCTGCTCCATCCTGCGGTTCAGGACCATCCAGCGATAGATGTCGATCGCCTGCTGTTTCGTCAGGTATTTCGAGTCGCGGATGGGCGGCGCAGGAGCGCCCAGATCACCCGAGACTTCGTATCCCCACTGGTCTCCACTACGGACCCGGCGTACGCAGATGTCCAGCCTCTCCAGGCGATAATCGGCAATCTCGTAGGTGCGCTGCTGCGGAAGCTCTCGGGAGAAGCGCTTCCCGCCATTGGCCGGCATCTGCCCGTTCTGCGCGCCGCGTTTTCCTGCGAGCTTCGGTTGCTGGTTTGGTGGGCGGCGGTTCATGATCAGAAATAATCGTACTCCTCGAATTCGGCCGGGGCCAATCGGGCGGCGGCCTCTGCCTTAAGCTCGGCAGTCGAATTCTTTTTCGCAGGGCGTCTCGGGCTGCGCAGGAGTCCGGTCTTGAAGGGCGGAGAGGAAGTTCACCCGCACCTTCGAAACCCCGGCCGCAGCGGGGGGGAGGATCAAGCCCACGCCGAGTCTTCGTCGCCGCGAATTCTTCTGAGATCGGGGGGCACTTGCATGGGAATCCCGAGGTTCGCTCCGACGAGCGCGTCGAGGCTCTCGAGCGCGAGCATTGGGCAGTGAAAAACACTGCCGAAGTTGCGGGTGAGCCGGCGGGCGACCTCCCGCATGGACACTTCCCCGCCCAGTTCCTTCTCCATGGATGTGACCGGCTTCGAGGTGATTCCGCAAGGGATGATGAGATTGAAGAAGTCGAGGTCCGTGGTCACGTTGAGCGCCAGGCCGTGGGAGGTCACCCCGCGGGAGATGTGGACGCCGAGGGCGGCGATTTTCGCCTCCCCGGCCGATGCTCCCGCAGATTCCGACCCACTCGTGCGGCGGGCCCGCCCGCCCTGGCCTCGATGGCCGGGCTCGAAATCCGTCCAGACTCCCGTCAGGCCCGGGATCCGCTTGGCCGGGATGTGAAACTCTCGACAGGTGCGGATGAGAACTTCCTCCAGCCGGCGAACGTATTCGACCGCCCCCAGATGCCTGCGGCCCGCGTTCTCCGAGGGAAATTCGCGCAGATCGAAGATGGGATATGCAACCAGCTGCCCCGGCCCGTGAAACGTCACGTCGCCGCCGCGGTTGCACTCGAAGACTTCCACTCCCCGCCGCACGAGCGCTTCGGGGGAGGCGAGAATGTTTACCGATTTGGCATTGCGGCCGAGGGTGATGACCGGCGTGTGCTCGAGGAGGAGCAGCCCGTCCCCGATGCGACCGGCCTGGCGCAGTTCGACCAGCTTTTCCTGCAGGCGCAGGCCGGTCGCGTAATCCACCGTGCCGAGTTGGACGACAGAAATCAACTTCCTACCCGCAAGCTGGCGGGATTTCCTCCGGAACGAAAATCGCGGGCCGGGTCGGGATCGCGGCTTCCTGCTCGATCCGCCTGGGTCCCATCTCCTAGCTTACATCTTCGCCTGCATCTTCGATCTTCGGTCGATCTTCGGTCGATCTTCGGTCTTCGGTCTTCGGTCCCCGGGGAATCACGCGTTGATGGCCAGACCGTACACGCTGTTTGAGGCATCGAGCATGGCTTCGGCCAGAGTCGGGTGGGCATGGATCGTCCACATCAGGTCCTCCACGGTCGCCTCGAGCTCCATGGCGGCGACCGCTTCTGCGATCAGCTCCGTTGCCTCGGGACCAATGATGTGCACTCCCAGAACCTGGCCATATTTTGCTTCGGAAATTACTTTGACGAAGCCCTCGTGTTCACCCCGGATGGAGGCGCGGGAGTTGGCCGTAAAGGGAAATTTTCCCACCTTCACCTCGTATCCCTGGTTGCGGGCCCTGGCCTCGGTGAGCCCGACGCTCCCGATTTCCGGATGGCAAAACGTCACGTTGGGAATTTTCAGGGGATCGATCGGCTTGTCTTGTTTGCCGGCGATTTTCGAAACCGCCACAATCCCTTCCATCCCGCCGACGTGCGCCAGTTGCGGCATGCCGGAAACAATGTCGCCGATGGCGTAGATGCCCGGCTCCTCCGTTTGCATCCACTCATTGGTTTTCACGAATCCCCGCTCGGTCTGAACGCGCGTCTTCTCAAGACCCGCGCCGGCCGTACAGGGCTTGCGGCCGACGGCGATCAGGATCTTTTCCGCTTCGAGTCTCTGCTGCCTGCCGTCAGCGGTGAAGCTCACCCCGACTCCGGATTTCGTCTTTTCCACCCCTTCGACCGTAGCGCCCGGATGAAAGTTGATTCCGCGCTTGCGATAGACGCGCGCCAGCTCCTTCGAGATTTCCTCGTCCTCGAGGGGCACCAGGCGGGGAAGCATTTCGAGGATGGTGACCTCGGTATCGAAGGACCTGAAGATGGAGGCAAATTCCACTCCTACGGCGCCGGATCCGACCACGATCAACGACTTCGGGACCGAGCCGAGCTTCAGAATCTCAATATTGGTGAGCACGCGCTCGTCGGGATCCAGTCCGGGGAGCATCCGCGCCTCCGATCCCATCGCCAGAATGACGTGGCGGGTCTTGAGGGGCGTGGCCTTTCCGCCGTCTTTGATCTCCAGCGTGTGAATGCCGTTTTCGGCCGGACCGGTGAGCTTCGCGAAGCCCTTTACCGTATCGACCTTGTTCTTGCGCATGAGAAACTCGAGGCCCTTGGCGTGCTTGTCGACGATCTTCGTCTTGCGCTCCTGCACCGCCGCCCAGTTCAACTTGCGGGTGTTCACGCCTTCAATGCCGTACTCTTTCGCGTCTTTCAGGTGGTCCCAGAGTTCGGCGTTGAACAACAGCGCTTTGGTGGGAATACACCCCACATGCAGGCAGGTGCCGCCGAGATAGGGGTCTTTCTCGATGAGGGCGGTCTTCAGGCGATACTGGCCAGCGCGAATCGCGGCCGTATACCCGGCCGGACCGCTGCCGATCACAGCCACGTCATAGATGTTTTCCGGCAAAGTCTCACACTCCTCCCTCTTGAATGGATGTTTTCGGGAAGCCAACGATTCTAGCAGCAGAGGGAAGGCCAGGTTAGGCCGCGGGCGCCTGAAGACCCGCACTGGACTTCCCCCCCTGGCTTAAACCATCGGCGGAAGGCGGAGGCCGGAGAGGCGAGCGGGGCGGGACCGGCCGAGTCCCGGGACTCCCGGGACTCAGATGGCCTCTCCTCGCTTTCTCAAGAAGGCCGGCACATCGAGGTCCGCCTGCTCGAAATTCGCCATCAACGCGGTGCGCATGTTTTCAATCGAGATGACTTCGGGCGGCGGCGCCGGCGCGGCCACGGCGGCCGGCGCAGGCGCTTCCATCACCATCGGCGGCGGCGGTGCCGGATCGGGCCGGAAATCGTCCGCCTCGGCGCTGACCGTAAACGAGGCGGATTCGGGTTTGCGCCGGGGTCGGTCCTCGTCCCTGAATCCGGTGGCAATCACCGTAATCTTGACCGCATCTTTCAGTTTTTCGTCGAGCACGGCGCCGAAAATAATGTTGGCGTCTTCGTGGGCGGCGTTTTGAATGATGGTGCAGGCCTCCTGGACTTCCGACAGCTTGAGCGAGGCCGACCCGGTGATGTTGATGAGGATGCCGCGGGCGCCGTCGATGGCGCCGGCTTCGAGCAGCGGCGAGGCGATGGCCTTCTGCGCGGCATCGGTTGCGCGCCGGGAGCCGTTGGCGACGGCGGTCCCCATCACCGCGTATCCCATGCGCGCCATGATCGCCTTCACGTCGGCGAAGTCGCGGTTGATGATGCCGGGGATGGTGATGATGTCCGATATGCCCTGCACGCCCTGGCGCAGAATGTCATCGGCAACCCGGAACGATTCGAAGAAGCCGGCATCGTGGGCGACCGAGAGCAGCTTCTCGTTGGGGATCACGATGGTGGTGTCGATCGAGTCCATCAATTCGGCCACGCCATGGTCGGCCTGCTGCATGCGCCGCCGGCCTTCGAAGCCGAAGGGTTTGGTCACGACCGCGACGGTTAGCGCGCCCATCTCGCTGGCCAGCGAGGCGATGATGGGCGTCGCGCCGGTTCCCGTGCCCCCTCCGAGACCGGTGGTGACAAAGACCATGTCGGCGCCTTCGAGAGCCTCGATGATCTTGTCGGAATCCTCGAGCGCCGCCTTGCGGCCGATTTCTGGGTTGGCCCCGGCGCCGAGCCCGTTGGTGAGCTTCACGCCGAGCTGAATCTTCTGCGGCGCGCGCGACATGCGCAGCGCCTGCAAATCCGTATTGGCGACGATGAACTCGATGCCGTCCATGCCGGCGTCGATCATCCGGTTTACGGCATTTCCGCCGCCGCCGCCCACGCCGATCACTTTTATGCAGGCGTCGGTGCGGGTGTCGTCGTTGCAGCTTATGCGAATTTCGTGGCTCTCATTGATCATTGCCTCAATCACCTCAAGTGGATTTCGTTGCTGGTTCGCCGCCCGGTCCCGCCGGTCGCGCTCCGGTTTTCGCGCGCATGGCCGGCGTTCTCACTTCCGCACTCTCCCGCCCCTACGCTCCCTTCCCTACGAGCATGGATTTCAGCTTCGAGCTCCAGCGCTCCTCCTGGATGCCCCGCGCCGCCCGCGCGCGCGCCCCGTACACCACCATGCCCAGAACGGTCGAAAACTCCGGCTCCGCCAGAGCCGAGGCCATCCTGGCGATGGGGACCGGCCAGGCCATGCGCACCGGCCGGCGCAGCACGGACTCGGCAATATCCAGGATTCCGGGCAGCCGCGACCCGCCGCCCGTCAGCACCACTCCGGCGGCGCAGACCTCGAGCATGCCCGCATGCCGCAGGGCTTCGCGCAGCATTTCAAACAGCTCGCGCGCCCGCGGCTCGAGAATCTCTCCCACCAGGCGCTGCGAGACCATGCGCGAAGGACGATCGCCCACCGAAGGAACCTCGACTTCGTTCCCCTCGGGAATGAGGGTGACAATCGCGTTTCCAAACAGCTTCTTGATCTTCTCGGACTCGACCAGAGGCGTGCACAGCCCCACGGAAAGATCGCTGGTGAAGTGATCGCCGCCGATGGGCAACACGGCGCTGTGGGCGACGGCGCCTTCCCGAATCACGATCAAGTTCGACGAGCCCGCCCCGATGTCCGCCAGGCAGATTCCCAGTTCCCGCTCGTCGGAGCGCAAGGTGGCATCGGCCGAGGCCAGCGGCTCAAACACCGTGTCGTCCACATGCACGCCCGCGCGGTTCACTGCGGTGATCACGTTCTGCGTGGCCGGAGCGGCGGCGGTGATCATGTGCACGCGAACTTCGAGCCGGGTCGCGATCATGCCCAGGGGATCGTGCACGCCGTGCTGCTCGTCGAGAATGAACTCCTGCGGCAATAAGTGGAGAACTTCGCGGTCCGGCGGCAGGGGAATGGCGCGCGCCTTCTCTACGGCCAGACGGATCTCTTCCCGCCCGATTTCCCGGCCCCGGTGGAACGCCAGACCGCCGTGGGTATTTACGCCGCGTATGTGCGATCCGGCAACGCCCAGAATGGCGCGTTCAATAGGAATTCCGGCGCTGTCTTCGGCGCGTTCGACCGCCTTTTGAATCGAGGCGGCCGCTTTTTCGAGGTCGACAATGACGCCCTTGCGCGAACCCCGCGATTCGGCGAGGCCATGGCCGCGATAACGCAAACCGGCCTCGGTGAGTTCTGCGACCAGAACACAGGTCTTGGCGCTGCCTACGTCGATGGCGGTCAGAAATGGTTCGTTGGGTTTCGGCATCTAGAGGTTCTCGGGTCCTTTGGCAATGGCCGGGCTGGGCTTTTCGAGCGTGTGCGCCGCGGGCGGTTTCGCCCGCAGGTCGCCGGCGGCGGCGGGCTTGCGGGCTGCGGGTGCGGCGGCAACCGCGTGCTTGGCCGACGCGGCCCGCGGCTTCTGTCCCCTGGCGCCGGCCTTGTGCTGCGCCTCGACGCCCGCGGGCCTCTTGGCATTGCGGTTCGGCGCTTTCGAGGAGGACGCGCGCTGCTCGCTGGGCCTCGCCGGCTCGCGGCCGGCCAGTTCGCCCGGTTTTACCCCCGCCGCGATCGCCGCCCGCAGCGCCCGGGGAGAGAGCGCCATCGGGCGCCGGACGGCTTCAAGGTCCGGATTGACGATGATCTGCCGGTCGTAGCGCAGATCGACCGATTCGAGTTTTCGGAACTGCTGGCGCCACTCGCGCAGGTGGGCCACGTAGATCCTGAACCGGTCGAGATAGTCGCTCGATCCGAGATGCACGAGCACCTCGCCCTCGGGATCGTTGGTAAGAACCTTGACATCCTCGGCATCGGACAAGTCCACTTCGCTCAGATCCTCGGAATAGTGCGCGCCCCCCGAGTCGAGTTCGCGAATGAGCTCCCGGTAGGTTTTCATGCGGGCCGCGCGCGCGCTGAGCGGCTCGCCGGAGGGCATGCCGATGATGACGGGAAAGGAAAATTTCTTGCGGCCGGCGAGGTCCATCAGCACGCCCCCGCCGTCGACGAGCATGACCTTCGATCCCGCGCGGGCAAAGGCCACCGGCGTGCGCTCGCGGATTTGAATTTTTATCAGGTTGGGCTCGAAGCGCATGATGCTGGCCGATTCCACCCAGGGGATCTGCTCGAGCTGCTTCTGCCTTTCGCCGAGGGGAATGAAAAAGACGTTGCGGCCGATGTCGGCGCCCATCACCTCCATGACCTGCGCGCGGGTCACATTGCCGAGGCCGGCGACCTCAATCGTGCTGCTCGAATCCAGCCGCACCCGCGCCGAGCGCGCCCAGTGGTGAAAAACCGCAGTCGAGGCCAGGGCCGCGGCCGCGATCGCGGCGGCGGCAGAGGCGGCCCGGAGAAGCCGGGCGGCGGTTTTCGAGGGAAGCGGGCCGCGGCGGACCGGGATCCGCTTTTGCGCCCGCAGAAATGGCGATTCCTTCTCCGCGTCCAGGTCGAGCAGACGGGCGTCGTCCAACTCTTCGCGCGATGCTTCGCTGGGCGTGGGATACAACTCTTCCTGGATGGCAGGGCCGCTTCTTTCGGCCATCAGACAGGCCAGTTGTCGTGGGAACCGCTGAGCAGGTTAACTATAACTTTATTCGTCGAACGATAGAAGACAAAAGTTGGTGCGCTTTTGCACAGGTGGCCCTATGCGGCCCTCGCTCGCCAGGCGCCGGCGCCTGCCTGCCTGCCCATGGAGCCAGGCTCGATCCGACGGGCCGACGGCCGCTACTCTGCTATGATTCTCCACCTTCCATGCACCCGTTCCTCATCAGCCTCCTCGCCGGCCTGACGGCGGCGGCGGCCAACGTCTTCGGCGGAACCATCATCGTGCGCAAGCCGCGGGAGAGCTTGTATTTGAAGTACTTCGTGGCGCTCGGCGCCGGCTTCATGCTGGCCACCTCCACCATCGAAATCATCCCGAAAAGTCTCGCCCTCCCGGGGAAAAACGCGGCCCTGCTCGTTTTGGGCGGCTATCTCATCATTCATTTCTTCGAGCACACGGTCACCCCTCACTTCCACTTCGGTGAAGAGACCCATCGGGAGCAGTTCGTTGCCGCGCACAAGGGGTTTTCGGTCGTGCTCGGTTTGGCGATTCATGCCTTCTTCGACGGAATCGCCATTTCCTCCGGCTTCCTGATCTCGAACCCGCTCGGCTGGATCATCTTCGTCGCGATTTTTCTCCACAAGATTCCCGAAGGGTTTACCGTGGCCTCGGTGATGCTTGCCAGCGGGCGCAGCAACGCGCTTGCCTGGGCGGCCTCGGTTGCGCTCGGCGGCGCGACCCTGGCAGGGGTCGTCATCATGATGTTTCTGGAGCACGAAGTCCAATTCGGCCTGCCCTTGTCGGGCGGGGTGACGCTTTACGTCGCGGCTTCGGACTTGATGCCGGAGGTCAATCGCGAACCGGGGGCGAAGATGGCCGTCGTCGTGCTCATGGGGGTCGCGGTGTTTTTGCTGCTCGATCGCCTGGTGAATTGAGGCGGAAAAGGAAAGACAGCCGTTAGAAACCGGTCGAGGCAGCCCGGAAGAGACGCCGGGAGTCCCCGCTGGCCTCGACTCGACCGGCCGCGTGAACGGTCGAATCGAGGAGGCGCGGAACCGAGCGGATCAATCCACCGTGTGTTTCGCGGTGTAGCCTTCGCGGGCGACGATCTGATACTTCACGTCTTTGCCTTTCTGGTCCCTGATCTTGAGCGGCCCGCCGTTGGCGGCGACCACATCCACCTTGAGCTTGCGATAGGTCCCGTCGAGCTTGGGGTTCGTCGGGTGGTAGGCAATCACGTACTGGTGGCGTATGTCGCCGCTGATGTCTTTGAAGGTGTCCACGAAATCGCCCTCGAACCTCGGCTGATAGAAGCGCCCTCCGGTCAGCTTGGCGAAGGTCTGCATCTCGTTGTCCGCCTGATCATAGTCGATCTGGTGCATGCCGTAGCTGGCCATGCCGTGGGAGACGCCGGTGCAATGGTTGACCTCGCAAAACTCCCGCAGCATCCAGCCGATGCTGATGGGGAAGATGGTCACATCGTGCGTGGTCTTCACCTTTTTGAGGATCTGGTCGTAGTTGAGCTTGCTGAAGGTATCGAGCCCGGTGCTGACCAGCACGACGTACTTGTGGCCCTCAACCCGGTCGAGCCGGTCGAGCGTATCGTAGAGCGCGTCGAAGAGGTTGGTCTCGGCAAAGCCCGGCATGCGCAGCGTGTTCAGGCCCGCCGTCACCGCATTCTTGTCCTGCGTGAAGTCGACCAGGATATCCGGCTTCATGTCGTAGGAAATCACCGCCACCCAGTCGTCCTTCTTGAGCGTATTGGCGAAAATGTAGGAGGCGCGCAGCGCATCGACGAGCAGCGGATAGCTGGTCGAGGCGAACTCCACCACCAGGACCGCCGTGATCGGCGCATCTTCGATTTTGAAGTCCGAGATGGCCTGCGGAGCGCCGTCTTCGTAGACGCGGAAGTTCTCTTTCTTCAGGTCGGAAATGAACTGCCCGTCCTTGGTCGTGACCATGACCGGCACGGTAACCAGGGGAACGTCGACCCGTATCGAGTAGTCGGGCATGCCTTCGACCTTTTTCGGACGCTCGGGCGGAGGCGGCGGGGGCGGTTCTTCCCCTTTCTTGGGAATCGCGTAGGGCCCGGCCTCGTTGGTCGGCCCCCCGGCGTCGGGCGGGGCTTCCTGCTGGTTGGGATTCTGCTGCGCATTCGGGTTCTGACCGGCCGGCGCCTGCCCGCCCTGCTGCTCCTGGGGGGCGGGGGCCGGAGCGGCCGACACCAGGCTCAAGGCAAGGGAAACCGACAGGATACGGGCGCAGAAATGCGCCGCCCACCGGGACTTCTGAATGCATGTCATCGAAAACATTGGGCGCCTCGCGGAAATCATTATGCTAGTATAGACGCCAGAAGTTCGTGCTTGGGATGTTTTTGCCGCCCCGCTCCCACGGCAAAGACAGAAATCAAACTCGGGAGTGATTTCATTTTCGGGACGCCCCAGGCCCGTCCCGGCAGGACAAAATGAGACGATCGGTTCCCGTAGTCGTAGTGTATGTAGTGTGTGCTGCTGTACTCACCTTTCTCGCTTCCCCTCCGGCAACTTGCGCTGACTCGATCGCGCCGGTTCAAACCATCCCCGTCAGCCAGATTTACAAGGGTATGCGCGGCGTGGCCTACACTGTTTTTCAGGGCACAAAACCGGAAGCGATGGAGGTCGAGGTTCTGGGCGTTCTCAAAAACGCCAACGGACCGAAGGGCGACGTGATTCTGGTCCGGCTCGGCGGACCGAAGGCCGAGTACACCGGCGTCGTGGCGGGAATGAGCGGAAGTCCGGTTTACTTCAACGGCAAACTCGCCGGGGCCGTCGCCTTCCGCATCGGCGAATTCTCCAAGGAGCCGATCGCCGGCGTGACTCCGATCTCGGAAATGCTTGAAATCAGCGCCCTCGACAGCACGCCCGCCAGTGTTCCCCTGCCCGCCAAGTCCGCCTCCGCCTTTGCGGCGAAAACCTCGGGCCCGGGCCTCGCCCCGGAGCCGACGCGGGATTTTGCGAATTATCTGAAACCCATCGAAACTCCGCTCGTCTTCAGCGGATTCACCGAAGACGCGGTCCAGAAGTTTGCGCCCCAGTTTGCGGCGGCGGGCGTTGTGCCCGTCATGGGAGTGGGCTCGCGCAGCGACCGGAAACAGCCGGAGCCGCTCGTTCCCGGTTCGGCGGTGAGCGCGGTCCTGGTCAGCGGGGACATGAATATCGCAGCCACCTGCACGGTCACCTACGTCGACGCCAGCCACCTGCTGGCCTGCGGGCATCCGCTCATGCAGTTTGGCATGGTGGACCTGCCGATGACCAAGGCCGAGGTTCTCGCCACGCTGCCCTCGCCGCTCAACGCCTTCAAGATCGTGAACGCCACCGAAACCGTGGGCACGTTTGTCCAGGACCGGCACACCGGCATTCTCGGACAGTTCGGCAAAGTGCCGGAGATGATCCCCGTCACCCTCACCATTCACGGCGGCACCGCGCCCAAGGTCTTCCACTACCAGGTGCTGAACAATGCCAGGCTGAGCCCGGTTGCGATTTCGACCACGGTTTTCAACGCCCTACATGGCGTCAACGAGTACGGCGATGAGACCACCTACGCCATGAAGGGCGACATCCGCGTCGACGGCTTTCCCGAGGTGAAGCTGGCGGACATGTTCTCGAGCCCGGACGGCGCACAGCCGGCAGCCATGCTGGCGGCAAGCTCCATCGGCGAGTGCTTTGGCCGCATCTTCGACAACCCTTACAGCACCCCGGACATCCGGGGCCTCGAGCTCGACTTCGAGGTCACCAACGAGCGACGCTGGGCGCGGCTGGAGAGCGCGCACACCAGTTCGAGCGAGGCCCGGCCGGGCGAAAAAGTCGACGTCGAAGTCCTCCTCCGCCCCTATCGCGGCGAGGCGGTGATCGAACATGTGCCCGTACGCATTCCGGCCTCGGCCTCCAAGGGCTCGACCCTGCACATCATGGTCAGTGACGGCGAGATGCTCGACCGCATGCGCCGCGGCCCGGCGGGCGGGCAGAAGCTCGATCTGGCCTCGACCATCGGCGTGCTCAACAAACAGCACCAGAACAACCGCGTGTACGTATCCGTCCTCGATCAGGATCCCGAAGCCGTAGTGGCCGACAAAGTCATGCCCGCGCTTCCGCTGTCGGTCATGAACGTGATGGACGCGAGCGAGGGCGCTCAGGAGATGACCGTGGTCGAGGAATCTTCGGTCAGCGAGACCTCAACCCGGCCGCTCAATTTCGTGGTCTCAGGCGGCGAGCTGCTCTCGATCACCATCAAGTAGGACTCAGGCGGACGGCCGCATTTTTTCCTCCCGAAAGCGGCGGTCCGCAGCGAGCTCGTTCCATGCAGGGGATCCCGCGTTTTTGGGGCCGCAAAGAGCAGCCCGGGCGCGAAACCCGGGTCCAACCCCTCGCCGTGTTACTCTGATTTCAACGATTTTCTTCCTTTAGGGGCCACCAGATTTGTTCCGTAAGCCATTACTCGTACTAGCTCTCTCGTTGTCCACAACCTTGGCCGCTTTCGCCGAAGGCACCCGGACCTGGGAACAATCCAGGTACGACGAATTTCTGAAAGGCACCACCCACGGGGTCGCCATTTCAAGCGACGGCTTTCTCTGGCTGGCGCCGGATTTCAAGCTGATCGCCAGCACGCCGGCCTCCGCCGTCTGGGCGACGGCCGTGGGCGCCGACGGAGAATTGTATGCGGCGACCGGGGCCCCCGCCCGCGTCTACCGCATTCGGTCCGGCGGCCAGCCGGCGGCAATCTTTACTCCCCAGGAGCTGGAAGTCCAGGCTCTCGTCATCGACAAGAGCGGCGTCCTCTACGCCGCCACCAATCCCGACGGCAAGGTGTACCGGCTCGAACCGCCCAAAGCGGGCGGGGAAAATGCCGCCGGGCGCGCCGGGGAGAGCGGGAGCGGCTGGACTTCCTCGGTTTTCTTCGATCCGAAGACCAAGTACATCTGGAGCCTTGCGCTCGATGGCAGCGGAAATCTCTACGTCGCGACCGGCGACCACGGCGAGATCTTCCGCGTGTCGCCGAATGGCGAGCACACGCTGTTTTTCAAGAGCGACGAGCCGCATATTCGCGTCCTGACGTTGGATCCCCGGGGGAATCTGATCGCCGGCTCCGACGGCAGCGGGCTCGTCTATCGCATCACGCCCGGGGGCGAGGGATTCGTTCTCTACAGCGCGCGGAAACGCGAGATTACCAGCCTGGCGATTGACCAGGGCGGCAACATCTACGCCGCCGCGGCCGGAGAAAAGCGCTCGGGCAACACACTCCCGGCAATCACCGTTCCCGCCCCGCCGCCGCCGAAGAATGGCGATTCGGGAGCCGCCGGCCAGGCGCCGGCCCCCGAATCGATGACCGTGAATAATTCGGCCGCCGTTCCCGGAGGGTCGGAAATCTACAGGATCTCGCCCGACGGCTCGCCTACGCTTCTGTGGAACTCGCACGACCAGCTGGTGTATGCGCTCGCCTTTGACCGCCGCGGGCACCTGCTGGCCGGGACCGGCAACCGGGGAGAGATATTCGAAGTCAGCGGGCGTGAAGACTACGTCGAGCTGATGAAGGCCGAAGCCAGTCAGGTGACCGCATTCGCGAAAGCGCCGGACGGAGGCCTTTACGTCTCGACCAGCAATCTGGGGAAGATCTTTCGGTTGGACTCCGGGCGCAACGAGGCCGGCAGCTACGAAAGCGACATTTTCGACGCCCAGGTCTTCTCGCGCTGGGGGCGGGCGGCGATCCGCAGCCAGGGCCATGTGGAACTGTTTGCCCGCAGCGGCAACGTCGACAATCCCGACCGGAACTGGAGCCAGTGGAAGAAGATCGATCTTGAAAGGGATGCGGAAATTACCGCCCCGCCCGCGCGCTTCATTCAATGGAAAGCCGTCCTCCACCCGGGCGAACCTGCGCCGCGCGTGGACAGCGTGACCCTCCATTATCTCCAGAAAAACGTCGCCCCGGAATTTGACGACGTGACGGTAACGCCCGGAGTCCGCTATCAGCCTGCGGCGCGGCCCCCGAACCTTGAGCCCGGCCAGAGATTTGATCCGCCTCCGAACCCGATTCACGATCACGACGCGATCGGGGTAAAGTGGACGGTGGGCGACCTGAACGACGACCAGATGGTCTATTCGGTTTACTACCGCGGCGATGGCGAAAGCCGCTGGCTGCTCTTGAAGGACGGCCTGAACGAAAGGTTCTACTCCTTCGACGCTTCGCTGCTCCCCGACGGCGGGTACACCATCAAAGTGACCGCCTCGGATTCTCCGTCGCATTCGCCCGGCGAGGCGCTCGAGTCCGAGCGCGAGAGCCCCCGATTCGAAGTCGACACCACGCCTCCCGAGATCAAGGACTTGAAGGCTTCGATCGAAGGCGGCAGGATTCGCGTGCGGTTCCAGGCGGCGGATTCGTTTTCGACCATTAAGCGGGCCGAATATTCACTCGACGCCGGGGAGTGGCACTTCATCGAGCCCGTAGGCCAGCTCTCGGACGGGAAATCGGAGAACTACGACTTCTCGCTTCCCCTCTCGGCCGCCCGGGCCGGAGAGGAGCACGTAATTGTCGTGCGCGCCTACGACCGCTTCGACAACATGAATTCGGCGAAGGCGCTCGTATCGGGCAGGTAGGCCCGTCTGCCGGGAAAGAGGGCGGAGTCATCCGGGTTCGCGCTCGGGGAACCGCTTCGGCCGGCGAGGGGTGCGCTTTCTTCGCTTCTCCATGAGAAAACGATCGAGAAAACGATCGGGAAAACGGTCGCAGGATGGGCTCAGATCGTGAACAGGTTCCACCGGGCAATCCTGGCGGTGGTCTTGCTGGCGCTTGCGGCGTCTACTGCGAGCGCCGAGTCCACCCGCTTCCGGTGGGTCGCCAGCTGGGCCTCGTCCCAGCAGACGCCGGAGCCCGCGAATGCGCTTCCGCCCGAAGACATGCGCGACATGACCATGCGGGAGATCGTTCATCTCTCGCTCGGCGGCACGACCGTCCGGGTTCACGTCTCCAACCAGTTCGGCTCCGGGCCGCTGCACTTCTCTTCCCTGCACCTTGCCAGGCCGCTTTCACCCTCTTCTCCCCGGATCGATCCCGCCTCCGACCGTCCGCTGACATTTTCGGGAAGCCGGGAGGTGACGGTGCCCGCAGGCGCGGAATACGTGTCCGACCCCATTGATTATTCCGTTCGTCCTCTCTCCAACCTTGCGCTGACGTTCCATCTCGATTCGCCTCCGGCGGGGGAAACCGGACACCCGGGCTCGCGTGCAACTTCCTATTACCTCCATGGCGATTGGGTGGCGGCGGCCGATCTCTCCGATGCGAAGCGGGTCGATCACTGGTATCAACTTTCGGCGGTCGATGTTCGCGCCCCTCGCCCGGGCGCGGCGATTGTGGTCCTCGGAGATTCGATCACCGATGGCCACGGCGCGACCACAAACGGAAATGACCGCTGGACCGACGTTCTCTCGGAGCGGCTGCAGGCGTCTCGGGCGCGGAGGGGGTTCAGCGTCGTCAACCACGGCATCGGTGGGAACCATCTGCTGATGGATGGTCTCGGGCCGAATGCCCTCGCCCGCTTCGACCGGGACGTGCTCGCGCAGGCGGGAGTCCAATACCTGATCGTGCTCGAAGGGGTAAACGACCTCGGCGGGCTGACTCGTTTGGGCGACGCGCCCGCTTCGGCGCACTCGGATCTGGTCCGCCGCATGGAAGGAGCCTACGAGCAGATGGTCACCCGCTCCCACGCCGCCGGGATCCGAGTCCTGGGCGCAACCCTTCTGCCCTTCGCGGGCTCGACCTACTATCATCCGCCGGCAACGACCGAAGCCGACCGCCAGGCGATCAATGAGTGGATTCGCACACCCGGGCGCTTCGACGGGGTCATCGACTTCGACAAGGTCACGCGCGATCCCGGGCAGCCCGCCCGGTTGTTACCCCGCTACGACAGCGGCGATCATCTGCACCCCTCTCGCGAGGGATATCGCGCCATGGGCGAGGCCGTGGACCTGACGCTGTTTCGCGCACGCTAGCTGCGAGCGGCGGTGTCCTTACCCGCACTGACCCCATGCATGCTTTCGAGGCTGCCAGGCAATGCGCCGCGGGCGAACCCGGGCCGGAAGGGGAGTTTGCGCTCCGCTCCGCGGCGGGCCCCCGTCAGCCGGCGCCCTCGAGCACCGAGGAACGTTCCTCCTCGGCGGGCAGCAACTGGTCCGCGTCCCTCAGTTCGGGAAACAGCCACGCCCATAGCGAGACCACAATCAGCGTGCCGGCGCCGCCCAGGATGACCGCGGGTACGGTCCCGAACCAGTTCGCGGTCAGTCCGGATTCGAACTGCCCGAGTTCATTCGAGGCGCCGATAAAAATCATGTCCACGGCGTTCACGCGCCCGCGCACCGCGTCGGGTGTCGAGATCTGCACCAGGGTCCCCCGCACCACCACGCTGACCATGTCGAAGGCGCCGATGACGACCAGAGAAACCAGAGAAAGCGCCAGGCTGCGGGAAATGCCGAACACGATCGTGAAGGCGCCAAATCCCGCAACGCAGGCGAGCATGCTCTGGCCCACACGGCTTCTGAGCGGCTTATAGGCGAGCCAGACCGCCATCAAGCCCGCTCCCACCCCGGGCGCAGCGCGCAGCAGGCCGAGGCCCCAGGCTCCGGTGTGGAGAATGTCGCGGGCGTAAACCGGAAGCAGGGCCACGGAGCCGCCCAGCAGGACCGCAAACAGATCGAGCGAAATCGATCCCAGGATCAATTTGTGGGTCCAGATGTAGCCGAGGCCGGCCAGCACCGAGCGCACGCTGAGCTCTTCCGGAGCCCGCTCCGGCCCTCGAAGCTCGAGGCGAACCAGAGCCGCCAGGGCCAGCGCGGTCGCCGCGAGAGCGGTGGCATAGACCCCCGCTGGACCGTGAAATGCCGCATACAGCAGGCCCCCGAGCGCCGGTCCGAGAATCGTCGCTCCCTGGAAGATGGTGGCGCTCCAGGCCACCGCGCTCGGAAAGACGTCCCGCGGGACCAGCAACGGCAACAACGATCTCGCCGCCGGGGCATTGAAGGCGCGCACGACGCCGAGCAGTACGAGCACGGCGTAGATGAGCGCGACTTCCCTCGCCCGCAGCCGCGCGATCTCGACGAGAAGCGCGTAGCAAACGGCAATACCCAGATAACAGAGCGCCATCAAGGTCTTGCGGTTGAAGCGGTCCGCGGCATGGCCCGCGGGCAGAAACAGAACGACGGCGGGCAGGAACTGCGCCAGACCGACCAGGCCGAGATCGAGAGGCCGGTGCGTGATTTCATAGACTTGCCAGCCCACGGCGACCGATTGCATCTCCAGGGCGGCGACCAGGAAAAAGCGCGCCACGGTGAACAGCGTGAAATTGGAGTAGCGGAAGGCGGCCAGCCCGGCGTGCGCCTGCGGTTGCGACATGTTTCTTCCAGTGTTCCATAGTAATGCCATAGAGAGCGCAGCCGGCGCACAAGCTAAAATGAAAACCAGCACTCCTCCCGGGGGCGCGCAACGCAAGCCGCGGGCCGGGCCAGGCAAAGCAATCGTGACGGCCGAGTGCGAAATGACTTCGTTCCGTGCGCTTTGAATTTTTCATCGCCTCCCGCTATCTGCGCGCCAAGCGCAAGCAGGCCGTCATTGGCGTGATCACGGGAATCTCGATCGCCGGCGTTGCCGCCGGGGTGGCTTCGCTCGTCATCGCCCTGGCCATCAACAACGGGTTCCGTCAGGACCTGCAGGACCGGCTCCTCGGCTCGACCTCCCACGTGAATCTGCAGCGGACGATGGGCGACGGCATTCGCGACTGGCGTCCGCTGATGGAACGGCTCCGAAAGCAGCCGCACGTGGTGGCGGCAGCGCCGGACATCTACGGGCAGGTCCTCATCTCCATCGGGTCGAACGCGCGCGGAGCGGTGCTCAAGGGAATCGTTCCCCGGTACGAAAGGCAAGTCTCCGATCTCCTCGACAGCGTGAAGCAGGGATCGGCCGAGGCGCTCGAACCCGAACCGGAGTCCACGAGCGCGGAGAACAGCGTGCGGGCGCCGTCCGCCCATGCCCCGGATCAGAGCGTCGGTTCCCGCGAGCCCCCTCCCAGTCCGGATTCGCTGGCTGCGATCGAGTCGCGCCGTGCCTCCATGCCGCCGATCCTTCTCGGCAGCGAAATGGCGCAGGAGCTGGGCGCAAAAGTCGGATCCGTCGTGCTGGTGACCAGCCCGCAGGGCGAGCTGACTCCGTTCGGCATGGTGCCGAAGTATGTCCGCTTCCGCGTGGTCGGAATCTTCGACTCGGGATTTTACGACTACGACTCCTCGTGGGCCTTCACCCGGCTGGCCGATGTGCAGCGATTGCTCGCGCTCGGCGACGTGATCCAGATTATCGAATTCAAGCTGGATGATATCTACCGGGCGCCCGAGGTCGGCAACCAGCTGGCCGAAGCCGCCGGCCCGGGTTTCATGACGACGAACTGGATGCAGCAGAACCAGCCTCTTTTCCACGCCCTGAAGCTCGAGCGGCTGGTCACGTTTATCACGGTCGGGTTGATCGTGTTCGTGGCCGCGCTGAATATCCTGATTTCGCTGGTCATGATGGTGATGGAAAAGACCCGCGACATCGCCGTGCTGATGTCGATGGGCACGCGCAAATCCCAGGTCCGGAAAATTTTTGTGGCCCAGGGCGCGCTGATCGGCGTGGTCGGGACCCTGATCGGGTTGGTCGTCGGCTATGTGGTTTGCTACCTGGGCGGGCACTACCGCGTGTTCGCGCTGGCGCCCGAGGTGTATTCGATCGATTACGTGCCCTTTCGGCCGCGGGCGATCGACGGCCTGGTGGTCGCCCTGGTGGCGGTAGGAACCTCGCTTGTGGCCACCATTTATCCCTCCTGGTCGGCGGCGCGCATTCTGCCGGCTGAGGCGCTGCGCTACGAGTAGGGGAGCCGGGGTGCGAGCCCGCGACCCGCGCTTTTTTCGAGCGGCCGGCCGCTCGGTGCGCTTCCCCTTATGAAACGCATCGAGCCGGGCGTCTTCGCTTTAAGAACAAACCTGCATAGGGAGGCGGGCAAGCGACAGGTTCAGCCTGCGAGGAGGGAAGGAACGGTCGTGGTTTCGGCTGCAGGCGGGGGAATTGCGCTTGCCGCCGCGAGAGCCCGCGAGAGCCAAAGATGAACGGTCTCGCAGACGCAGGACCGAAACCCTCGCTCTCTCAACAGGGATTATAGCCCGGAAGCGGTGCGGGCCGGGCGCGGGCGGCGCGGCACGTGAGGTAAAAGGCAGGTTCAGCCGCCGGCAGCCGGGCGTGTTTTAATGTTCGGGAAAAAATTTCCCCGCGATGTAAAGTTTTCTCCATCGAGGCGTGGCGGAGACGAGGAGTACTGCATTTGCATCTAAAGCTACAGGTGCTGCGCGTCGAAAGACTGGCGAAGGTTTTTCGGTCCGGCGCCTCAGAATTGGTGCTCTTTGAAAACCTCTCGTTCGAAGTCGCGCAGGGAGAGATGCTAGCCATCGTCGGCGCGTCGGGCGCGGGAAAAAGCACGCTGCTTCACGTTCTGGGGGCGGTTGATAAGCCCTCGGCAGGTGAAATATACTGCGCGCAATCGCGCGTGAGCTCCTTGTCGGAAGACGCCGCCGCTGACTTTCGCAACCGGGAAATCGGCTTCGTCTGGCAGTTCCATTACCTGCTGCCGGAGTTTACGGCGCTTGAGAACGTGGCCATGCCGCTGCTCGTACGCGGAGTGCCCGGGGCGCAGGCGGAAAAGGAGGCCGCAAGCTGGTTGGACGAAGTAGGGCTTCGGTCGCGGTTCCATCATCGGGCCGGAGAACTTTCCGGGGGGGAGCAGCAGCGGGCGGCTTTGGCGCGCGCGCTCGTCACCCGGCCGAAAATTCTGCTGGCTGACGAGCCGACCGGAGACCTGGACAGCCGAACCGCGGATGTGGTTTTTGAATTGATCTCACGGTTGCATCGCGAGTATCAACTTACCTCCCTGATCGCGACGCACAATTTCGGTTTCGCCCGCCGCTGCCACCGCGTTTTGCGCCTGGAGAACGGCCGAATCGAAGAAATCGTGCCGGAGAATCTTCCGGAATGAGGGAAACAGGGCCGTGATGGCCCGTGTTGTGCAGGCGGTTAGGGCAATGGGTGTTACAAGGAAAGGACGCCTGGCAGGAACTTCGAGGAATTACGTCCGCAGGTGTTCTTGATTATCCAGAGGAGCTGCGATAATGAATCAGCTCCCTGGTTGAACCGGTAAACAGAGAGGGGTGGCAAAAGCGAGGAAGGCCCATCATAATCAGGACATGGGCGATGACCGCAACGTTTCTGGGGTTCTGGAGAGGCGGGGCCGATTCGATCTTGCTTCTCCGGGGGAATCTGGGGGGAAGGGGTTATGTTCGAGCGTTACACGGAAAAAGCAAGGCGCGTAATATTTTTTGCGCGATACGAAGCCAGCCAGTTCGGCTCTCCCTACATCGAGACCGAACACCTGCTGCTGGGTCTATTGCGCGAAGACAAGGCCCTGACCAACCGCTTTTTGCGTTCCCATGCCTCGGTGGAATCCATCCGCAAGCAGATCGAGGCGCACACAACCATCCGCGAGAAGGTTTCCACCTCCGTCGATCTGCCGCTCAGCAACGAATGCAAGCGCGTTCTTGCCTATGCCGCGGAAGAAGCCGAGCGCCTGTCCCACAAGCACATCGGGACCGAGCACCTGCTGCTCGGGCTGCTGCGCGAGGAGAAGTGCTTTGCGGCGGAGATCCTGCACGAGCGCGGGCTGCGGCTGTCGACCATCCGCGAAGAACTTGCCCGCAGCAGCCAGGAAAAAGCGCAGCCCCAGCGCCAGCGTGAATCCTCCCTGCTCAGCGAATTTTCCCGCGACTTGACGCAGGCGGCGATGGACAGCCAACTCGATCCGCTCGTCGGCCGGGAGAACGAGCTCGAGCGCGTGATTCAGATTCTGTGCCGCCGCACGAAGAATAACCCGGTGCTCATCGGCGAGCCGGGCGTCGGCAAGACGGCCATCGTAGAAGGACTGGCGCAGCGCATCGCCGACGGCGAGGTCCCGTCGTTTCTGGCGGACAAGCGCATTCTTGCCCTCGACCTTTCCCTCATCGTCGCCGGCACCAAGTATCGCGGCCAGTTCGAAGAGCGGCTGAAGACCATCATGAAAGAGCTGATGGAGTCGCAGAACTGCGTCATCTTCATCGACGAGCTGCACACGCTCGTCGGCGCC